>JYMV01002064.1_pt1 | contig 66994 bp, 62 predicted proteins | sample 338911 | NCBI WGS metagenome assembly JYMV01 (sample SAMN03354496, study PRJNA234377) | hydrothermal vent metagenome | biome: Deep sea; feature: Hydrothermal plumes at the Eastern Lau Spreading Center, Western Pacific Ocean; material: Seawater | place: Tonga | collected 2009 | depth 2000 m m | reverse complement strand
CAGTTATGGCGTCAAACTGTGGATAGGTAATATTTCAGGGTTGCTGGTGGACAATGGGTTTACCGTTGTGAAAAGGCCTACGGCTTCTGCCTCATATGCAGATTGGAGCACCTATGAAAGTACTACAACCATACCAGAAGGTGGTCAGCCAGGAAGAACCATTGCCAGTGGGTATGCTCAAAGGCTAGGATTTACGGGTTTCAGTGATCACGGTGCAGGAAATGGAGGCGGGCCCTTGCCCATTGATTTGGTTTCTTTCACTGCTGATCTCGACAACAGTGATGTTCATGTTGACTGGACCGTAGCTTCCCAAACCAACAATGACTATTTCAATATCCAAAGAAGCATTGACGGGTTTGATTGGGAGGATATTGCCAATGTTGCGGGAGCTGGTAGTTCCAGCCAGATGCTGAGCTACTCTTATGTTGACACCGATCCGTACCTGGGTGTTTCCTACTACCGGTTGAAGCAGACTGATTATGATGGCAACTTTGAAATATTTGAGCCAGTTGCTGTTCTGTATGATATTGATATGGTAGAGTTACTTATCTCACCCAACCCGGTGACAGATGCAATAAGAATAACTACGGATGGAATGGTGCATAATGACTTGAACATTATTAGGATCTATGATGTTAAAGGCAATATGGTACTTCACAATAACCTGATAGGGGTACTTAAAAACTATAGTATAAATGTGGATGCGCTCGTCCCAGGAATTTATATTGTTAAATCAAAGAACAGGAAGCAACTGGGTGCGGGAAAATTTGTGAAAGAATAGCTTGACAAAAGATTATACAATACACAGAATGGACAATTTTATAACACCTGTTGAGTCAAGATTATCAATGTAGGCTTAAGCTATAATATGACACACATCGGAATTTGACAAACCTATTTTAGGTGGCAGGTTCGTGAATAGGGGGGGCAGTGCATCACTGCCCCCCTTATTTATTTTCTGTTCTGTAAATTTTGTGGCCAATTAATATTGTACAGATCACTTCTTTCTCCAGCGCATTTCTCGCATTTGCTTGTAATTCTGTTTGTCATAATTCTCTACTTACATATTCTAGTTCAAGTTGACTTTCTCGTACGCTGATTCAGAGCTGTTAATATGTAGCTGTGTATCATCACCCTGGGCTTATCATGATTTTGCCCTCAATTTTGGCAATTCTGTACTGCGTTTATTGGTCAGTTTCCCTTCATAGGCCTATTGGATAATTGTCTCCATCGCGTATAGTCCCATAATGGGACTTTCGTCCCAATAAGGAACATATTCCCACCATATTCAATAAGTAACTAATTGGCATTCAGCCACATAGGTGCTATGGCATAGTGTTTACAATACATGGGATGAACCGAATTAACTTATTGCCTAAAACTACAAATTATGAGAACTGCCAACCAAGGAATTATGTTTCGACGCCCTTTACTACTTGGGTTTCTTTATAAAGAGATGCAAGACAAAGATTTTTCGTTAGGTGGTAGGTTCGAAAATAGGGGAGGCAGACACACCGCTGCCTCCTTTGTTTACCAGGGGAAGATAGCTAAGACATTGAACAAAGATTTTTCGTTAGGTGGTAGGTTCGAAAATAGGGGAGGCAGACGCACCGCTGCCTCCTTTGTTTACCAGGGGAAGATAGCTAGGACATTGAACAAAGATTTTCGTTAGGTGGTAGGTTCGAAAATAGGGGAGGCAGACGCACCGCTGCCTCCCTTATTTATTTGCAGTTCTCCCAACCTCATCGTCTAAGGGTATTTCCCATCACTTTAGAGAAAGTAACTAATTCGCTCATAGAGCAACTCAATGAGCGAATCACCTATTCACAAGAAAGGTCCATACGGAATACGGTCAACCAAATGCAAGATAAACTGGTCTAAATGACTCACCTTGTTTGTGGAATGACAACTGGTTTCCGATGCCCCCAGTATTGTCCTTTACAACTCACTTGTCATCTTGCTTGAGTATACTCTATGCAGTGATAGGAGTAGGTGATAGACGCTCTCATGCTGAGAAATACAATTAATTTATTACCGATGTGAGGTTGTAGGTGGCAGTTATGTGCCAAATCATCTAAATTATAGCGCGGAAGAATACCAGGGGTCATCATGACCGGCGAGCGAATGCGGCACAACGGAATGTAGAACCCTATGCCTGTATAGGATTTACCCCATTGTGTAGAAATACCGTAAATACGCTTCCAACATTTGGCTCACTTTGAACTTCAATCCAGCCGCCTCGTTGCTCTACAATTTGTTTTACGGTATAAAGGCCGATTCCTTTACCTTGGGCATCTAAGTCAAAACGTTGGAAAAGGCCAAATAACTTTTTGCCGTACTTTTGAAGGTCGATCCCCTTCCCATTATCTTTCACTTCCAGAAACTTCCATCCATCTTTTATTCCCGCAGTGATCTTAACTGCAGGATTCACATCATCCTTTCGATACTTGATCGCATTACTTACTAAGTTTTGAATGATGCTCTTCAATTGTACGGTTGAGTAGGTTACCGTCTTAAATGCATGTAAATCTACTTCCAGTTTGGTGCCAGACTTTTGAATTTGTGCCTCCATATCAGCATTAATATCATCTATGACAGATTGAATATCAACCGTTTCCTGGCTGTCTTTGTTCTTCTGTGTCAACTGAATAACCTCATTGAGGTCCGTAATCGTTTGCTCTAATCTCTTTGTAACTCCAGTCATCTTATTTACGATCAAGCTTTGATCCTCTGATAGCGAACCTTCCTCCTTAAGGTAAGCGAATAGGCTGTTCAGGTTCCTTAAAGGCTCCTTTAAGTCGTGCGTTGCAACATAATTGAACTGCTGTAGCGCCTGGTTCGTTTTTGCTAGTTGCTCCGCCTGTCTTAGAACTTGCTGCTCGGCGCTCTTGCGAGCTCTTATATCGCGTACAAAGCTTTGAATTACATGTTGGCCCTTGTAAGTGAACACTTTGCTGCTCACCTCTACATACACAAAGGAACCATCCTTGTGCAGTTGCCTGGCCTCAAAAATAACGCTCCCACTGATCATCAATTCGCCAATATGCATTTTGATACTATCGAGATCTTCCGGCGCATATAGCTCTGTGAAAGGTCGCCCTATAAGCTCCGTCTCATTATATCCAAGTTGTTTTCTGCCTGCTTTGTTAACGCTTACTATCTCTTTCGTCCCTATATCAATTACAAAGATGCCGTCATTGGCCGCATCCAGGATTGAACCGAATTCATCACGTTCAACCGTTGACTCCTGCAGTTCTTCAGACAGCATATTTACTATAGCGATCAGCGACCGAATCCTTGTAAGGCGCTTATCTTGTTCGTCTCTGCTCATATCTCTAAAGGTATTTAAACGTTTAATTGCCTTTCGAGAAGTGGTAAAATGATTTGGTTCGGGAAATCAATGCATGGCCTGTTAAAAAGATTTTCACATTCACTTCACTCATGCCTGAGCTTGTTTCTGACCCTTTTAACCTTGTTACAGATTTAGTTCGCTTAATAGTAAATTGGTTTGTCTGTGAAGCTACTGCGTTCAGCCGGCACACATCTTCTACATCCTGTGTGTGATCTTTACTAATAATATCTATGACGTGTTCCAGGGTATTAACATCCTTTACTGTCTGATCTGCAGTAAGAGGGCGTTGGGGAAGCCCATCCCTAACGGGTCCATACACAGAAGCCCAAAGCATCCTTTGGGTAGCTGTATTGTTCACCAGTTCCTTACTATACTCCTGGTTGTTGCTCATAATTTCTATGTTATGACCCTTTGAGCAAGAACAATGTTGTCTATTGCTCTATTTTCTAATTAATTCTATCAGTGTCACCGTCGTTTCTAGTTTCCATTAGTTTGATTTTTGTGGTAGATAATATCATATATTATTAAGTGGTAGTTTAGGTATCTGAGTTTATTTAAACATTAGCAAAAATTGCACACGATCACTCCTGGTTGGTCGAAACATCTACCAGGGAGGGATCAAATTCGATTTGTTTAACCTGGTACTTTACAACTCCTTCAATTTGTTCATTATCAAGAAAGCAGTATAGTACTGTTAACCCGGGATCCCCACAAATTCCTTTTTTTACTTCAATGGTCTCAAATTCACCTGCATTAACAGACCGTTGTATGAGGAACATGCAGTTCTTGGTCAGGCCGGTGATTCGCCAATTGAGAAACACCTTGTCGTCAATCTTTTTGGCCTTGGATTCAATAAAAGATTCAGTAGTTATCTCAACGCCCTTTTCCGGACCAGCATGATTCGTTGGGTCATAATTGCCAAATGATGTGAAATAAACCATCATTTCGTCAGATGTATTTTGCCTGGTGTTATAGTCTGTTGTTTTCATGCCGCAAGTTTTGAGATTCTTACTAACTAATCATATTTTACTTGCCTTGTCTAATACAAATATAGCAACATGAGTAGGGGTAAGCAATCCAAGATTCACCTTGAAAGTACATATGCAAGAAAATGGTGCTTTTTGTACGCATTGAAAGATATGATATATCAGGGGATAGGTTAACTTACTATAATATGACCCGCGGGTTGGGGAAAGCAAATCTTTAGTATTGTACCAGGCATGATCCTTTAGCGCTTACTTTTTGATGATCACCCGCTTTTCGCCTGGGCCAACCTTCTTGATTACTTCCCACTCACCGTCCGCGTTTTTGCGTTCAATCTCGTAGTGGTGGACGCCCGCGTCCCACTCATCATAGGGTGTCCAATAGAGGACTGGCAGGTCTTCAATGACCTCACTTTGCAATAGAATTGAAGTTCCTGGCGACCCAGCATCATTGAGTAGCTCACAGATGTTTTGCACTTCAATCTTATACTGATATGTAGCTTCATTAATGTTGACATCTTCATCAATATACGAGGTGCTATAGGGGCTAACAGTGGCTTTGAATTGATATGTGCCACTCTCCTCGGCGCGGAATATTTTGTACTGTGCGACATATTCTGGAGCTATGACTGGAGGAGCCCATTCAGTGAGTATGTAAGAATTCTCTTGAACAGTAGATCGAATTACATTGACAACCTGCCCTATAAACTTGTTATCGATTGGACCTGCTATCGTCGTATCACTAAGAGAACCAAGTTGCTTACCACATATAGAGGTTGCCAGTATTCTGTAGCTAAAGAGATCGGGACAGACTATTGAAGTGTCCGTGAAGGTGAGCTGCCCCGCTTTGACAGATCCGATGAATACTTGTGAAGTTGTACCTTGCTTTGAGCGGAATATTTCATAGGAAGCAATTTTGCAACCCTGGTAAGGTGTCCAATTCAGTTCTACTTTGTCACTATAGGTTGTAGAAGAGAGCTCGATAGTACAATGGCTGATAAGCTCCTTCGCGTTACTCACATTTCCGCATTGATCCACTGTTTGAATTACGTAGCAGTAGGAGGTTGTTAAAGTATTTACACTCTCATCAATAAACTGAGTGGTCGTTCGTGCCGCAAGTTGGACCACCTTGATATACGAGCCACCACCACTCTCTCGTCGAATAATTCGATATGCGGCAAAGTCCTCGACGGCCACTTCGTCCCACACAATTCGTATGGCTGTATTGGAGACAACGGTTACAAGATTCACATTGGGTGCTTCTGGTGCCAATGTGTCAAAGATATAGAGCAAGTTAGGTTTAGAGAGATCCGACTTACAACCATTGGAATTTATAACGATCAATGATACATCAGCATAACCAATATCCGGTAATGTTAGTGTGGGGTTGATATCGTTACTTGTAAGACTTCCTGCAACCCATGTGAAACTTGGTGCTATAGTATCCTGAACGGCACTGAGGAGATCAACGGTCAGCGGGTAACATCCGTCTTGTGGACTCGCAGTAAAATCTACTGTTGGAGATTGGTGAACGATTAGATCCACTTCAGCAGTGTCTGTACATCCGAAACTGCTGGATACAATTAGATTTATTGCATAGTTACCTGCTTCAAATTCGTGCTGGGGCAGTTCCATTGTGGAAGTTGCCCCGTCATCAAATGACCAGAGATAGGTGTCAGCACCGATAGATGTATTGACAAAGTCGTATAGATATGGCGAACAGGCCAAAGAATCGCCACCTGTGAAACTAGCTTTCGGATAGGGATGAACCTGGATGGAATCTGTGAATACATAAAGTGAAGTGCATCCAAGAGAATCTTCTGTGATAAGAGAAACGGCATAAGTACCTGGTTCGTTGAAAGCATTGGTAGGGTTGGCAAGCGTAGAGACAGAGCCATCACCAAAACCCCAGCTCCATGAGGTGGAGTTAGTGGATTGGTCTGTGAATGTCACTTCCATACCTTCACATCCTTCCATTACTGAACTACTGGCATCTGCGATTGGCCCTAGTACTATTACAAAGGATTGTTGTATTGCCGTATCACTGCATCCAAACGAATCGGTAACGATCAGTTCAACAGTGTAGTTTCCGGGAAAGACATAAATGTGATCTGGATTGTTTTTGGAAGATCCAGTATTATCTCCAAAATTCCATTCATAGGTAACAGCATCAATAGACTGGTCCTGAAGGGATACCAAAGAAGGAGCACATGCAGGAGGGGTCACTGAGGAGAAAGCCGCAAATGGTTTATAGACAGATACGGCCTTTTCCAAATACAATGTGTCGAAGCACCCATCTGACGATTCTACTACAAGCTGTACGTCAAACACACCTGTGTCCTGATAAATGTGTATCGGGGAAATCTCCGTGGAATTGAATCCATCTCCAAATTCCCACAACCAGGATACCGCATTTGAAGATTGATCACTGAACGCATTTGTGTGAGGAGCACAGCCTATAGCTTCAGCCACGGTAAAATCAGCCTGTAAGATACTGATATTGGGCTTGGAAATGCTTCCTGTACAACCGTTTAAGTCAACAATTGTCAGCGTGATATCATTCGGGGGCACAGTGGTAAAGGTGTGCTGCGGTGATTGAGAAGTTTCGTAGGTCGTGCTGTCACCAAAGTCCCAAAGCCAATCCACAGCAGCAGTACTTGAATCAACAACACTAACCGTGATAGGGAGACAGAGCGTATTTTGGGTAAAGTCAAAATCGACTTCTGCACTGTTCACTTCAACAATATTATTAAAGGTGAGTTCACTGCGACAGTCACTAGCGTAGGCTGTTAGCGTTATTGAATATTGTCCTGGCGAAGTGTATTGTTTGACAGGAGACATGATGGTGGAGGTGGTTCCATCTCCGAAATTCCATGAATAGGAGGCAGCATCCGTTGAAGTGTTGTCAAGCACTATATTAAGTGTGTCACACCCCACCACATTGCTCATGGTAGTAAAATTGGCAATTGGGTTATGCACCACTATTGAGTCGCCTATCACAAAATTCATCTCGCATCCATTTGAATCCATTGTGGTTAAGGACACTCCAAAGGTTCCACCTGATTGATAAGCATGAGTTGGCACTGAATCGGTACTGTAAACCCCATCGCCGAAATCCCAGGCCCAAGAAGATACATCTGTTGCAGTAGATTGATATAGTACTGTGTCTCCCAGGCAAACTGAGGTGGGAAGCGAGAATTGAATTTCGTTGTACCCTACATAGATGCCCTTCATTTTGGAATTTGCACATCCAAGCGAATCATAAACTGTCAAGGCAACGGAGTAGGTAGTATTTACCGGGGGATATTTATTTGTGGCATTTTGTGAGGATGAATAGTTACCATCCCCGAAATCCCAGCTCCATTGGAAAGCATTTACCGAGTTGTCGGTAAAAGTGATGCTAATACTGTCGCAGGATGGAATTCTTGCAGATGTGAAGTTCACTTCAACTCCACCTAAGATGATATAATTCGTGAGAATTAGGGTATCAACAATTCCGCTATCGTTCACCCCAATTTCACTAACATCATAGATTCCAGATTGCGAATACGTGTGTATCGGATTTGGTGATGTTGAGGTAGTGCCATCTCCAAAATCCCACGTGGAATTAGAGAACGTGCTTTGAAAATGAATGTTAAAGGGGATGCAACCCATGACCGGAGGACTATAAAAAGCAGAATCCACGGGCTCTGGCTCTAGCTCGAATCCAAAGGCTATTCCTATGGTCGGCTCTGACGGAAACAATACCCACATACTATCAGTGCAAATGCCATCGGTCATGATTAAAGATATATACCCATTGGGCGCTGCGTTATATGTATGGACAGGATTCTCTAAAGAAGAGGTTGTGTTATCCCCGAACATCCAGAACCAGGATACCGCAGTATTGGAGTTGGCATAGAAGTTAACGGTCATCGGAAATATGGAATCAGAAGGGACCAGGAACGGTGTGCCGATTGGTTCCCGAGGTTCCACTAAGACCATCTGTGCGATATTGTAAGTACACCCTGCAGCCGTGGTGATCTCCAGCTTTACAAGATACCGGCCATAGGCATCATATGTATGAATTGGATCTTCCAAAGTAGAGGTGGCACTATCACCAAAATCCCAGTTCCATGCCACGGCATTACTGGAGCTGTCCGTAAATGAAACCACTTTAGGGTTGCAAATGTCCAGTTGATAACTAAAATCTGCCTCACCTGGTTCAATTATAAATGTTGAATGATTGGGAATAAACTGATCACATCCAAAACCAGATGTTATTTGCAGGGAAACGGTATAGGTGCCAGTTTCCGTGTACACATGTGACGCTACTCTATTGGTATCCACATCACTGCTATCTCCGAAATCCCAAATCCAACCGATGGCTCCTGGAGAATGATCTTCGAACCCTATAGAGAATGGGGCACAACCCACATAAGGAGGCGGAGGGGTATAAGGAGTTGCTTGCAAAGTCGAAACAATTGGATTATCCAAGGTTGCCGTATCCACGCAACCGTAGCTGTTTTTAACCACAAGTGAAACATCAAAGCTTCCTGCCTGCTGGTACTGATGCGTAGGGTTTTGCTGAGTTGAATAACTGCCATCATCAAAGGACCATAACCACTCTATTGCGTTTATGCTGGAATCTGAGAACTGAACTTGCAAAGGCGTACACCCCTGCTCGTTATCAACACTGAAGTTAGCAGTTGGGTTCAGTATCTTAATGAGATTGGTTTTAGTCACCGTATCTGAACAGGCGTTGTTTGAAAAGGCTATCAACGTTACCGTATAATCACCCGGCTCTGTATAAACAGGGGCCGGATCCATGAGAGTTGAAGTATTGCCATCTCCAAAATCCCAATACCAGGAACTGGCATTTGTGGACTTATTTTTCAATTTTGCAACAAAGGGAGAGCACCCGCTGGTAGTGAGTAATTGAAACTTTGCTTTCGGTGCATCCTGAACATTGATATAGCCATTACTGGTTGTGGTGGTGGTGCAACCCGCAGTGTTCGTAACTATTAAGCTGACATCATACACACCTGAGTCTGAGTAGGTATGTTGCGGATAACGGGCGGTGTCTGTTGTTCCATCGCCAAAATCCCACAACCAACTCAGTGAGGAAGAACTTGAATCGGTAAAATTGGTGGTAAGTGGTTTGCAGCCACTATTTGCAGTAGAGGTAATTATCCCAGGACTGCCCCCATCTATGGTGATCATGCTATCGATGACTTGCATATCGGTACAACCATTGGCGTTGGTGGTCCAAAGTGTGATCGTATATGCTCCAGGATTTAGATAGGCATGAGTCGGGTTTGGCAGATTGGAAGTTAGGCTATCACCAAAGTCCCACAAATAGGAAGTAATACCGGTAGTAGGTGTACTAAAGAGAAAGCCCTGGCTGACAGTACATGCACTGGAATCGTCAACAGTTACGATTGCGTCCCAATCATCATAAATGGTGATATATCCTGTTTTTGTGATTAAATTCTCACAGCTATCGTTGTTTCCCGCAATTAGGGTAACTGAATAAATGCCTGGAAAATCATAAGAGTGAACGACATTCTCATTCGTAGATGTGTATCCATCTCCAAAATCCCACAACCAATAACTGGATAGGGAGGTAGTGTTGATAAAGGCGATTGAATTACCAACCAAACAGGAAGAAGTATCCACTGCGTAATAACCCGCCACAGGTTGGTCGACGGCGGTTGCCGCTCCGACCATTATTAGCGTGTCAGATACTCCTCCTGAATTGGTGGCAACTAGTTTAACATCATATATTCCAGCATTGACATACACGTTAGTGGGTGATTCTAAGGTAGAAGTGTTACCATTGCCAAAATCCCAATAGTAAGTTGATGCATTCGTAGAGGTACTCGTAAAAGATACAGTCAAGGGTATGCATGAACTGCTAATGTCCTGAACAAAAGAGGCACTGGGTCCCTGGGCTGTTGCACTTATTACGAAACTGCTTAAAGCGGTCGTCAATAAAAGCCTTAACATATTCTTGAGATGCTGTGTTATTCGTCGTTGCATAAAGATATAGTATTCTGGTCGATGATTATAGCAATACGGTTACTGTTCCTATTTTGCTTACCACTCCTTGTTTTGTACCCGTTGCGAATATCTTATACACGTAGGAGTCAGATTGAACAACTTCACCTTCGTATGTACCGTCCCATGGGGAATCGATATCGTCGGTCTCGTAGAGCAACTGTCCCCATTTGTTAAAAATGAGCATAGAATAGGATGATAGGCGCCCGCCAATAGGGCCGAATGTATCATTGAGTTCATCGCCATTCGGGGTGAATGTGTTTGGGATGTGCAGATCAAAATACAATATATTCTCAACCGTATTTGATGTGCTGCTTACCGATAGATCTCCACTTTTATATGCTACAACCCGATACTCGGTTGTTGTTTGAAGGGTTTGTGCATACACAGATACAATGAGACATTGCATTGCGAGAACAAGCGGTAATATGTAATTCATTCTATTCATTTTATTTGGTTTTTAACCAATGACTAGAACAAAGAACGGGTGAAGTACGCGCTTGTACTATCCAACCTTCCGCTAAATATTAGGCATGTAAGATATTGGTGAAATATGTAAAAAAGCTCCACCAGATGTGTCCATCAGGCAGTATATAAGGCAGGGATATGATAAAGAGAATGGCCTAAGTTGTCGAGAGAGGACCATTGAACAATGCAGAAAGGGCTTCTTCGGTCAGCGGTTTGCTAATATAGCCAGCAACTGACTCTCGCTTAAGTGACTCTTTCTTACCCTCTGGAGCAATAGATGACGTTAGGATAATCAACTTGCATTCCTTCAATAATTCCTGGTCAAGCTTCTCATACTCGTCCAAAAAACTTAAGCCGTCCATTACTGGCATTCCGATATCGAGAAAGATATAGTCGGGAAACTCAGTGCTACTGTCAACTTTTTCAGTCAATTTCTTGATCGCTGCCAGCGCTTCAACACTATTGACAAAAGAAAAAATATTTTGAGCAAACTGTTTTCTTTGAAGTAGCGCTTTGTGGATCATATTATCGATCTCATTGTCGTCAATTAAAACGACTAGTCGAGCTGTTCTTTTGGTTAGGGCCATATTGTTATTATTGTTAATTCCTTTAATGTACGATGATAAGACAAGAAGACCTACGATATCTAAACGAATACTAGCATAATAATATGAACAATTAACAATAAAGATTTGGTATTGTAATCGTAAATCTGCTTCCTTTTCCAAGTTTGCTCTCAACGGTAATGCTGCCGTTGATTTTATCCAGGCCGGTTCTTACCATATAAAGGCCCAGGCCAGATCCTTTCGATTCTGAGGTCCCGCGGATAAACATATCGAAAATACTATTTCCAACACTATCATCTATCCCAATTCCATTATCCTCAAAAACGATTAATGTGGCTTCTTCATCTTCAGAGGCTGAAATCTGCAAAAAGGGGTTCTTTCCTTTCTCTTTTTGATATTTGATGGCATTTCCAATCAAATTGCGAAACACCATCCTTAAGATTGCTGCATCTGATGAAATCTTCCTCTTAATTTTGATTTGAGTCTTAAAAGTTAAGTTCCTGACATCAGGATGCCCTTTAAACTCTTTCACAGCTGCTTGCACCATCTTTGCCAAATGAATATTGACATACTCTACATTACCTTGCCGAATGGAGGTGATCTGTGTTAAGTCCGTCAATATGCCATCGAGTTTGCCGAGGACCTCTTTGATCATATCCAGATACCAGACTGCCTTCTCATCTTTCACTTCATCCTGACTCATATTGACCAGGCCTAAGCAGGTTGTCAATGGTCCTCTCAGGTCATGAGAAGCTTTATAGACAAAAGTGTCCAATTCCTGGTTGATCTTGAGAAGCTCCTTTTCCGTCTTCTTCTGAGGTGTAATATTTCTAGCTGCAACAACAACGATCTCCTTGTGATCTATCTTGATTTTACTTCCAGATACCAAAACCGTTATTTCTTCACCTGATTTCCTTTTCCATATTCTCTCGATATTCTCTACATCTGTTCCCTCCAGCACCTTGTTGATATAGCCATTTATATTGCTCACAGAAGTTACTACAAAATCCTCCAGCGCGATTGTACCATAATCTTCTTGTGAGAACCCGGTATAGTCCAGGAAACTTTGATTGGCGTCAATTACCATTCGCGTGAGAGGATCTACCAAGTATATTGCCTCCAGAGACTTCGTGAATAACGACTTGAATTTGGCTTCACTGGATTTTAACAGCTCTTCTGTTTCATGGCTTTTGGTGATATTTTTCTTATGTATTAGAATACCCTTAACCACTGGATCAGAAAGCAGATTTTTGATGCTCAGCTCTGCCCAAATCCACGATCCGTTCCCGTGTAAGTATCGGCATTTTACGGTAGCATTCTTATCCTTGATTTTGGAAACAGCCGTCAAACACTTCTTGATCGCTCCTTTGTACTCAGGATGAATATAGTCAAGAAAGCTATGCCCAAGCATTTCGTAGGCATTCCTTCCGAACACATGTTTTGATGGTAAGCTCTCATATTGAATCACCCAGTGTTTATCCAGCACAGAGATGACGTCTGCAGATTTTTCACTCAAACTCCGGTAATGCTCCTCGCTTGTCATCAATTCATCAATGATCAAATCACGAGTCAGGATATTACTGATGAGATTAGAAACCAATTCGAGCGCAATCATGTTTCTTATGGAATAGGCAAAGGGGTCCTTGAATGACTGAACCGCCAAAACCCCAACAACTTTACCTTCACTCTTAAGCGGCACCCCCAAATACACTTCAGGGACCTCTGTTTCCATTTGAATCTTGTGAATTTTAATGTGTTTTAAGAGCTCAGACTTTTGCTCGAACACCGGCTTGCCGGTATGCATAACCCGGCTAGCCAAGCTTCTCTTTTTGATATCTGATTGAAGGGCCTTTTTTAATCCTTTACATCCCCGCACTATGGGATACTTATATGATTTTGAAACCTTGTCATATAAGATGATATAGAAATTATCAACATTCATTATTGTGCCGAGCTCTTTAAAGACGAATTTGGAAAACCACTTTGTGTCAATAATCCTCCTTGAGGATGCCTGGGCAATGTTTAGCAACGCATCCTGCATTCTCTTGGCCATTTTCTCCTTCGAATTATCCCGTATCAACCCGGCCAATCCATTGACTACTCCATTTTCGTCCTTTGTAATCCAGTAAGTTGCATTCACCACGATTTGCTTGCCTGATTTATGGATGAGAACGGTATCCCTACTGCGAAACTCACGCTCTTTAACGAGTTGGACAAGAAATCTGTTGATCTTAGGCCGTTCTTTGGACAATACTAGGTTGATAATTTGTTCAGATAGAACCTCTTTTCTGCTGTATCCAAGGAGACTCTCGCATCCTTTACTCCAATGCGTAAGGTTAAACTTCAAGTCCAAACCAAGCATGGCAACACTTGCATCTTCTGACATTTGAGCCAAAAACCTGTCCCGTTCAATTGAGCGCACCCGCTCGGATGTATTTCGGATATGCGCAAGACCATATGTTGAGCTAATCTTTGAAAATCGCACTTCAACTGGAAATTGGCTTCCATCTTTTCGCTTATTGATGCCCTGGTAAGTCATCACCTTTCCAATTCGTGTCCTATCGTAAAATACCTTGACCTCTTCCTCCAGTTGAGGTGTAACCTCTAGGTCGAAAATCTGAAGTGCCAGAAACTGCTTTCTGGTATATCCATATTCCTTACAAGCAAGGTCGTTTACCGCCACAAATTGAAAATTATCTATTCTGCTCAATAAGGCGATATCCGGGGAGTTGTTCATATACGTTCGAAACGCATCCAACTCGATTTTGTCTTTTGTTAGGCCCTGCTTCTTAGGCATTTTGTAACTCATTTGGGATTTATCGAATCAAAATAACTACCAGATCTACAACTCCTTTAATTGATCCAATGTTAGAGGTTTTATGAGAAATTTAGCGATCAGTGCGTTCCCTTCTGCACGTTCCTTATCAGAAGGATTAATCGAAGTGGTTAGCATGAACACGACAATATCAGTTTTAATCTTAATATCCAGCTCAGCAAATTCATCCAGAAATTGGAACCCATCGATTAATGGCATGTTGATGTCCAATAAAATCATATCAGGTAGTAATTCTGCCGCGGATTCACGCTTGACCAAATTCTCCAAAAAGTCAAGGGCACTTTGCCCTGAAGTGTGCACGTAATACTGTTCTGCGAAATTTACGCTCTCCAGCATTTTCTGATTGATCATATTGTCGATCTCATTGTCATCCACTAACATTACGTTCTTGTATCTTGGTTTCGGCTTCTGCATATTGCTTATTATTTCCAGTTTACTTTATTGGCTTACTGAGCAACTTGATAAATGCTTCATCCAATTTTAGATAACTCAGCATTTTGTTTGGGCACTCATTTAATAGTTTAAAACTATTCACCTGTTTTGATATTTTTTCATTCAGTCCACCTGACTGCTGGTCCTGTGCTTTCAACATATTGGCGAAAGCAATACTATTTTCATACCCGCCTGACTTATTCAACTCCTTTAATTTCCGTGTCACACTTCGCAGTAGATTCCATGCCAGATCATACTTGTTCTGGAGAGAATACGTAAGTATCAAGAAAAGCTTGATCTCTATATCAGCGTGTACATGATCTTTGAAACTGACGTCATTTAGTAAACCAGAAAGATGCATGCTGGCATCACCATAATCCTCGTTGTAATAAGCAGATCCCGCCTTATAAATTACATAGTTGACATAATTTGGAATGTCATTCACGTCTGGTTCGAACTCGGCTAGATCAGTATGGCTCTCCTCCAGTAGCTTGTCAGTAATATCCATTTGAACATAGCGCTCAATTTTGGAGATCAAAAACTTGGAGCAATAGGTGAGATGATTAAAAAACAAAAAAGAAGGTAAACTCATATTAACCGATCCAAAGTACTGGTCTGCTTTTTTGCCAATACCTAGCTTATGGTAATACTCAAAAAAGAGGAAATTAACGACACCTTGCAGGTATTGGTATTTACCATCAGTTGGATGGGATTCCAGAATCTGTTCAAGTTCCCTTAGGGCATCTTCAACAGGCTCATCGTTGAGAATCTCCTCCTCGAGTGGAAGAAAGAGCGCTATTGACACATTCATAAGGAGTTTAGCGACTTTAAGATGATGTGAGTCGTATAATCGGGACAGGCTAGCCATTTCATTTTTCAGAACCGGGAAATACTCTAAAATCCCAGGATCTCGAGAAGCCTGGTAGTCACCTAAATGCTTGCTGAATTCCGTTAGTATGCCCTCGGCTTTGTCAAGCGCCAGCGTAAAAGCCACGTGTTTATTGTACTTCTGTGAGTACTCATAATACTTGTCAGTGTGCAGATGCAATTTCTTTAAGGCTGCGTATACGCTTGTGAGTTCCTGTGGCATATCATGGCCTATCAGGTCTTTTTCCAACTTGCTCAGAATTGCAATAGATATTTCAGGTTGTGTATTATAGAGAAGCTTCGGAATGGTGATGATCTTCCGCAGAACATCAGTTTTTGGACCTACGGACTGATCGAGAAGTTGTTCCTGAATCTTCTCATACAATCTCGACTTAAGTACGTAAAATGCGTTGGATGATATGCTGAGTTCCTCCTGGATCTCATCATCTGAAAGGGATGATTCTCGGTAATTCTCAAGCAGTTTCTGAAATTTCTCAGCCTTGGCCTCTTGAAGCTTCAGCAAAATTGCTTTATACTCTGGCTCCTTTAATTTGGTTATTATACTCTTAATATTGAGCATTGTGGCGGAATTACGTGGGACTACAAATGGCCTTAAAGTTAATTATTTGATTTGATTTGATTTGATTTTCATCGCAATTTCAGTCTTAAAATATTGCACATGGTATTTGCTGGTAATTTATGCGTCCTGTTTTTTGTGGCATTCTAACAATAAAAGAAATCTCATGTGCTCCGCCGCTTGCCATTGTGAGACGGGAAATTGTCATATCATAAGAATATCCTAAACTAAATCTAGAGGTCTTTACCCCGAAAAGCAGTATTATCGCATCCGTTGATCGATACCAGACGCCTGCGGTAATAACTCCAGAATGTAAATACATACCCAGGTTCAGTTGCTCAAATTCTCCTTGCTTAGTGTATAGTATGTTGGGAGATAGTGTATATGTTCCATTAAATTTGTCGCCCATTTTGATGTTAGTACCTCCGTGGAACGTGTATCTTCTTAGCAGTTTATCATCACCCACAAGACTCGTGATTGGTTCGTGTAGATGGCTTACAGCGATACCTGCGAACATGTTCTTGCTATAAACAAGTGCACCGGCGGAAAGGTCCAGGTAACCCCGTGACTTCATAGGCTGTTGCTCACTAGATGCATAGACAAAGCCCTGATCAGGGTCAAGCATATCTGCAAAGGTCAATTCATCCCAGTTGATAGACTTTTCAGAATACCCTACGTTTGTACCTACATGAAGCCTGTATTTTCTGTTCAATGTTGCGTGATACGCATATATACCTGAAATTGAATTTGAATGGTATGTGCCAGATCCTGCACCATCGTTAACGAACTGTATGCCGAGTCCTCCGCTTAGATTTTTGGCGTATGTGTCATAGGAAGCACTGAATGTTCGGAAGGGGTGATCAATAGCTGCCCATTGGTTTCGGTAATTTATTCCTATTCGGCCTGTTTGCTCGGAGCCCGCAAATGCAGGATTGAGGTACATGGGGTTAGCGTAGAACTGAGTGAATTCGGGATCCTGAGCCACGGTATGATTCGAGCTACATACGATAACAAGAAAAGCAAACACCTTTACAGTTAGATTTAGTTTTGAATTGAATTTCATGGTTGACTTATTTTGTTGTTGTACTTAAATGTTAAACAAATGTACCACAAGCGGCATGCGTCATTAATCCTACTTGGCATGAAAGATTACTGATGTAAGAAATTGCAGGATTTTGTCCGTTTAGCAGAGGTGCTTAATTCGTGCTAATAGACCAATATATCAGTTGGCGCTATTGTTAAACATATTAACATAAATTAACAAGCCCCCTTCTTAGCACATCGAGGCATTTTGTTACTTTTGGAGCCGATTTGTACAGGGGGGGCATGGGATAGTATTGATTAGCATGGGGGGCAAGACAGTATCCCCGGTCTTTGGAGAGATGATGTTGGATACTTGATGCACGGTAAATACATGCGCATCTGGCATCGTACATTTAGGAAGAATATTTCACGTATTGCAATGTTTAACGAATTACTAAATACTGTGACATTATATACAAGATCATGACAGAACCGAGAGATAAAGAAGAGAACCTTACTGCAAATCAGGAAGCAGAACAAGTACCACCTGCGGTGGCAACAGAATCGGCACTGGCAACTGAGACACCTGCATCTGCTGCAACAGTAGATATAAAGGAGCTGAATGAACGCATTCAAAAAGAATCTGCCATTGTTGACCTGATCTACATGGAGATGGATAAAGTAATTGTCGGGCAAAAATACATGGTTGAGAGATTGCTGATTGGTTTACTCTCTAACGGACACATACTTTTGGAGGGACTACCAGGTTTGGCGAAAACTCTGGCGATTAATTCTCTGTCTTCAATTATCAAGGCAAAGTTCTCCAGATTGCAATTCACGCCTGATCTATTGCCGGCTGACCTTATTGGAACTTTGATTTACAGCCAAAAGAAGGAGGAATTCACAGTAAAGAAGGGGCCGATATTTGCCAATTTTATTCTGGCGGATGAGATCAACAGGGCACCGGCAAAGGTGCAATCTGCGTTATTAGAAGCTATGCAGGAACGGCAAGTGACAATAGGCGATGAAACATTTCCTCTGGAAGAGCCTTTCCTGGTTATGGCAACTCAAAACCCGATAGAGCAGGAAGGCACCTATCCACTTCCAGAAGCACAGGTAGATCGATTTATGTTGAAGGTGGTGATCGGCTATCCGGACAAGGAGGAAGAAAGAATGATCATTCGGCAAAATATGGCTGAAAAGCCTCCTGTTACTTCAAGTATTTTGAAACCTGGAGATATCCTAAAGGCCAGAAGTATTGTCCGTGAGGTCTATATGGATGAGAAGATTGAGAAATATATTATAGATATTGTATTTGCCACCAGAAATCCACAGGACTACGGACTCGGTAAGTTTCAAGACTTAATCAGTTTCGGCGGCTCTCCCAGAGCTAGTATCAACCTGGCACTCGCTGCGAAAGCTTACGCATTTATCCGGCGACGTGGCTACGTCATTCCTGAGGATGTTAGGGCAATTTGTGCTGATGTATTGAGGCATCGCATTGGTTTGACCTATGAGGCGGAGGCTGAGAACATTACTTCAGAGGAGATCATTGCTGAGATTCTGAATACAGTTGAAGTACCCTAACGGGGGACGTGGTACCGGGGGCGTGGGAGCAAGGAGCAAGCTTATTGATAGATCTGGAATTGAAACTTCACTTAGCTGACATTTAATTGTAACTCCGAAGTCCCTTTTCCCCTGTTCCCAACATTGTCAAGATAATAAGCAAGATGAATAAACCTGATCATACGTAAGATAGAATACCTTAGATGGAGACGTCAGAATTACTTAAAAAAGTCCGAAAGATCGAGATCAAGACAAAAGGTTTGTCAAATCAGATCTTCTCAGGAGAATACCATTCGGCGTTCAAGGGGAAGGGTATGACCTTTAGTGAAGTTCGGGAGTACCAGATTGGCGATGATATTCGTGCCATAGATTGGAATGTAACTGCGCGGTTTTCGTCGCCTTATGTGAAGGTTTTTGAAGAGGAAAGAGAGCTAACTGTCATGCTACTTGTTGATGTGAGCGCTTCCAAAGAGTTTGGCTCAACGATGCAATTCAAACAAGAGCTAGCCACGGAGCTTTCGGCAGTGCTGGCATTTTCCGCTATTCAGAATAACGACAAGATTGGGATTATCTTCTTCAGCGACCAGATTGAAAAGTTTATTCCTCCCAAAAAAGGCAAGGGCCATATACTAAGAATCATTCGGGAACTTCTCAATATCGAACCACAGAGCAGAAAGACGGATGTGTCTAATGCGCTTAAGTATTTTACCAATGTGATCAAGAAGAAAAGTATCGCATTTCTTATATCGGATTTTCTAGATCCTAATTATTGTCTGGATAATAGCGCTGGTGAAGAGGCCTTGAAGATCGCCAATAAAAAGCATGATGTAGTAGCGCTGAGGTTGTATGACCGTCGGGAAGTTAAACTTCCGTCGGTGGGATTGGTTAAGATGAAAGATGCTGAAACCGGCCAATTCAAATGGATTGATACTTCGTCTAGAAAGGTTCGAAATTATTATGATCAATGGAATAGGGTTAATGATGCCAATCTTAGTAAGATCTTCAAACGCTGCGGGGTAGACTATACCCAAATCAGAACTGATGAATCATACGTTAAACCCCTGATGAATTTGTTTAAGAGAAGGGAAGGTCGTTGATATCGCCAGCTTACATAAAGAGAGTTTTATACGCGATTCCTGTGTTTCTTATGATGTGTGGGATGCTGACTACTTCCTCTGCACAGAAATTTAAAGCGGAAGCGTACACCGATACGAATAAAATACTGATAGGTGATCAGGTTACCCTTACCCTTATTCTAAACAACCAATTTGGTAAGGAAGTACTGTGGCCAGAAATTGGTGATACAATTACCTCTGCGGTCGAGGTTATAGACCGGACGGATTCAGATACCTTGAGGCGACATGATGATGGCACACTGGAAATTGCCAGAGTGTATAAGATAACCTCATTTGACTCTGGATTTTTTGTAATCCCCTCGTTTCGATTTATTGAAGCCGATGACAGTAGCAGCATGGCTGAAACGGAGGCGATTCTAATTGAAGTACACACTTTGGAGGTGGATACTGCTGAAGCGTTCAAAGACATTAAAACCCCGTATGGCGTTCCCTATACTTGGGATGAATTTATCCCTGAGGCGATTGTGACTGTGGGAATATTGGCATTCCTTTTCTTGGTGTATCTGCTGCTTCGGTACTTGAAGAACCGGCCGAAAAAAGAAATTGTGGAGGAGGTGATTGTTGGTGATCCCTATGAGATTGCCATTGAGAGTTTACAAAGATTGGATGAGAAAAAATTATGGCAGCAAGATAAGATCAAGGAATATTACACGGAGCTAACGGACATTATTCGCACCTATATTGAGAACCGATATGATATAATTGCCAGGGAGATGACAACCGATGAGATTATGGAGTCATTGATTTATGTTCAGGTAACTCCAGACGATAGAGAGAAGCTTGGTCAATTGCTGTTAATGGCTGACATGGTCAAATTTGCAAAATCAAGACCTATTGCAAACGAGCACGAAATGGGGATGGCACGCGCTTACAATTTTGTAAGAGATACCAGGCAAACGCAAGACTCGTTAACTCCTGAGTTGCACACCGAAATTAAATCAGAGCTATCATGATGGAGGAAATTGATTTCGCCTATGTGGAGCTCTTGTATTTGTTGCTCATTATTCCTTTGATGGGATTGTGGTATTGGCGCATGTCCAACCAGGGGAGAGCAGGAATTCAAGTCTCTTCTTTTTTACCCTTCACTGGCCTTCAACAAGGAGCCAAGATATACCTGAGACATATCCTGTTTTTATTGAGAGCAGGTGCGGTTGCAGCCTTAATAGTATGTCTTGCACGGCCACAATCAAGTACAAGTTGGGAAAACAGAACCACTGAAGGCATTGATATAGTGGTGGTTCTTGATATATCTACCAGTATGCTTGCCAGGGATCTGGACCCCAGTCGCTTGGGTGCATCAAAGGAAGTTGCAATGGACTTTGTCAAGAACAGGCCTTTTGATAGAGTGGGGCTCGTAGTATTTGCCGGAGAGAGCTTCACCCAATGTCCGCTTACTACAGATCACTCGGTTTTGAAAAGTTTATTCTCGGAAATCAAAACAGGAATGGTGCAAGACGGAACGGCAATTGGATTGGGTCTCGCAACTGGCGTGAACAGGCTGGTAGATAGTAAGGCAATTTCCAAAGTGGTTATCCTTCTCACGGATGGTGAGAACAATGGTGGGTCCATTGCACCATTAACTGCTTCAGAGATCGCTTCTTCTTATGGTGTAAGGGTGTACACCATCGGAATTGGAACTAAAGGGATGGCACAAACGCCGGTGGCCAGAGATGAAAGAGGGTACATTTATCAACAACGGAAAGTGTCTATTGACGAAGACTTACTAAAGGAAATCGCGGCGAATACAGGTGGTAAATATTTCCGTGCGACAGATAACCGGAGTTTAGAGGATATTTATGATGAAATTGACAAGATGGAGAAGTCTAAGATTGAGGTTAAGGAATATAGAAAGAAGACCGAACGCTTCTTTCCCTATGCTTTGCTAGCAGCGGCCTTGTTGATATTGGAGCTGCTCTTACGTAATACAATCTTTAGAAGCATACCATAAATGGAACTTGAACAGTTGAGATTGGCCAATATGGAATTTTCTGAGATGCTCTTGCTTTTAGCAGGAGTCACTGCTGTCTTTACGCTGTTGTTTCTTCTTACGCGAAGGTGGAAGAAAAATGCAATCGCGTCGTTTGGTGACCCAACGTTAATTTCTTCTTTGATGCCTGATGTATCTTCAGGAAGGCCTGTGCTTAAGTTCTTTCTATTGCTGTTTGCTTTATGGTCCCTGGTTATTGGCATCGCGAATCCTCGAATAGGCTCAAAAATAGAAGAGCTGAAACGGGAAGGTGTTGACTTGATGATAGCGCTGGATTTATCTAAATCCATGTTGGCTGAGGATATTAAGCCCAATCGCCTGGAGCGGTCAAAGCAAGCGATTTCCAAACTAATTGACAAGCTTCAAGGAGATCGGATCGGATTAATTGTTTTCGGGGGCGAAGCATTCGTGCAGCTGCCCATTACTACCGATTACGCTGCTGCCAAATTATTCTTGTCTACTGTGGGAACGGATATCATGCCTTCTCCTGGAACTGCAATAGGTGAGGCGATTGAATTGGGATTGCAATCATTTGGTAAAAGCGCTGAACTGGAGGAAGATGTACAGACGAACAAGGCAATTATCGTGATAACTGATGGGGAAAATCATGAAGATGACGCGATTGACGCTGCTTCAGCCGCTTCAAAAAAGGGTGTAGTGGTCCATACGATTGGAATGGGACTAACCAAAGGTGCCCCGATTCCTATTTACCGGAATGGTGTTCAGGTAGGATATCGAAAGGATAAAGAAGGGAATGCGATAATTACCAAGTTGGACGAGACCTTGCTTCAACAAATCGCTGCTGCTGGGGACGGAACGTATATAAGAGCTAATAATTTGCAAACAGGCCTAAGCGTTTTGTTTACAGAATTGAATAAAATGGAGAAGGTGAAATATGGGTCAAAAATATTTACAGACTACGAAGATCGATTTCAGTACTTCCTGGCAGGGGCAATATTCTTTCTAATTTTAGAGTTTTTCATCGCGGAGAAAAAGAACAAATACCTTAGAAAAATCAAACTGTTCAAATAAAATGAAGCGATTTCTTGCCAATAGCATAGGTGCTACTGTACTGCTACTGCTGGCAGCAACGAATCTCTTTGCCCAGCAGGAGAAAGCACACATCCGAAAGGGGAATAAACAGTATGAAGCGGGCAACTATGTTGACGCTGAGAATTCTTACCAGCAAGCACTCGATGAGAAGGCAGCGTCTTTTGAAGGTTCATTTAATCTGGGCGATGCTGCTTATAAGCAAGAGAATTACGACGATGCCATCAACCAATTTGATTTGGTTTCTAAACAAGCTGGGACTAAAGAACAGATAGGTGCCTCCTATCACAATTTGGGTAACTCTTATCTGCAGAAAAAGGAATATGAGAAGAGCATCGAGGCTTATAAACAGGCACTTAGGAACAACCCATCTGATATAGACACGAAGTACAATCTCGCCTATGCTCAAAAACAGCTACAGAGACAACAGGAGCAACAAAAACAAGAAAACAAGGACAAGAAAGAAGACAAGAAAGAAGAAGACGAGAAGAAAGATGAGCAGGAGAAAAAGGACGATCAACAAAAGGAGCAAGACAAAGAGAAAAAAGAAGACAAACAGAAAGAGGACAAAAAAAAGGATGATCAAAGCAAGCAGGATGAGAATAAGGACCAAGAGCAGCAACAAAAGCCCAGGCCTCAGCAACTCTCAAAAGAAGAGGCTAGGAAAATACTAGAGGCACTCAAAGAGAAGGAAATGAATGTCCAGGATAAGCTTCAAAAGAAGAAGCTGAAATCCACCAAAATGAAATCTGACAAAGATTGGTAAGCATATGAGACACCTGATTCACATATTGATCTTGGTATTGCTTCCTTTCTTGTTGATGGCCCAGAGTTTCAAATTCCAGGCCACAGTGAGTAAGGGCACAGTTGAGGTGGGTGAGCAGTTCAGTGTGACCTATGCTGCGAATGGGAGCATATCCAATTTCAGCCCTCCTAAATTCAACGGTTTTAAGATTAGATCGGGCCCGAACCCTTCTACAAGCATGAGTTATGTCAATGGCAAGGTCACTAGAAAGGAGTCCTATGCCTACGTCTTGGTGGCTCAAAAGGTAGGCACTTTCACTTTTCCTGCGGCATCTGTAAAGTCTGGGGGTAATATTTACAAATCCAAGGTGCTGACGGTAAAAGTAGTCAAGGGAACGAAGAAGAAGTCCAATCAGGGTGTTACCAGTGAAAACGTCTTTTTGCAAGCGACTCCCAAGAAGCGTACGATATACAAAGGGGAGCAGCTGCCCATAACTTACACCGTTTATTTCAACCTGGAGGTTTCTCATAGTGAAACTGTGAAACTCCCTAGCCTCAATGGTTTTTGGACGGAGGATGTCGCAGTTCCTCGCCAAGCAAGTGTTTATAGCGCAACGATGGACAATGTGAGATACAATGCTGCAGATCTAATGAAGAAGGTATTATTTCCTCAACGCAGCGGTACATTGGAGCTGGATCCTATGGAGTTCAAAGTTTTCATTAGAACTAGGACCAGGAGGCGCTCATTTTTTGATTCTGGCTTCAGGGACGATGAATATATTTTGAAATCTGTTCCGGTCAAAATAAAAGTCAAGTCCTTACCTGAAAAAGGCAAGCCGGATTCATTTGACGGTGCTGTAGGGAAATTTACTTTTAAGACGGCGATTGATAAAGATGAGCTACAAGCCAATGATGCTGTAACACTAAACATACGAGTTGGAGGATCGGGAAACTTAAAGTTAATTGAAGCTCCAAAATTGCAGCTACCTCCGGATATTGAGACATTTGATCCGAAAATCTCCAACAATATCAAAGTGAACATGAGTGGAGTCTCGGGATATAGATCGTTCGAGTATTTATTGATTCCAAGGCACGCAGGCGATTACGTGATTCCTCCCATTGAATTCTCCTATTTTGATCCTTCTAAGAAGAAGTATTTTACGCTGAAATCACCTGAGTACAGACTGTCCGTATCAAAGGGAGATGAGCAGTCTACCACAACACTGTCTACCATTAATAAAGAAAATGTTAAGTTCATTGGCAGCGACATTCGCTACATTGTAGATGCTCCATTTCTCCTATTCAACAAGGGATCACGCTTTTTTATGTCTAAACCGTTTTATGTGGCATATGTTTCTCCCGTTTTACTCTTACTGTTCCTGTTGTTATTGAGACGGAGGCATGTTGAGCGTAACAAGGATATTGTTCAGGTTAGGAGAAGAAGAGCTAACAAACTGGCCCGTAAGAGTTTGTCTCGGTCAAAGGCATTTATCAATAAAGACAAGGGGCGGTTTTATCAGGAAGTGCTCAAAGGGCTGTGGGGTTACCTTGGTATGAAACTCAGTGTGGATGTGGCTGATTTGTCCAAAGAGTCTATTAGAAAATCGCTGGCAGACAGGTCCGTGTCTGTGGGTGGAATTGATACTATGATAGCGTTATTGGACAAATGTGAATTTGCCCAATATGCTCCTGAGGGGCAAGAAGATACAATGGACGGTATCTATGAAGAAGCATCAGAAGCCATTTCAATAATTGAAGACGAAATATCGTGACTTGCATAGGAAATAGTGGTGTATTCTCAATGATCTTGTGCCTGTTTATGGCTGTTGGATCCGTGCGTGCAGACGAGTATTCGGACCTGATCACCAGGGGCAATGATCATTTTAAGAAAGCCGAGTATGAGCATGCAATAGCGTCTTATGAGAAAGTACTCGATGGCGGTAAGGAATCCGCTGAACTTTATTATAACCTGGGCAATGCATATTATAAGACGATCAACATTCCCGCTGCCATCCTCAACTATGAAAGGGCTATTAAATTGGATCCTAAGGATGAGGACCTTCAATTTAATTTGAAGCTTGCCAATCTAAAGACTGTGGACAAAATAGAGGTGATCCCCACTTTCTTTATTGGCGAAATAGGGGAAGATTTGAAACATTCCGTCCCATTGGATACGTGGGGTTGGATGGCCATTATTTCGCTGTGGTTATCAGCTGCACTATTCTTCATATTCACTATTGTATCCACCAATGCCGTCAAGAGGGTGTTTTTCTTCACGGCTTTGTTATTGTTTGTATTAAGCCTTGCCAGTTTCGGATTGGGTTATCAAAAATACAATGCCGTTTACACGGATATGGAGGCTATCATCTTTTCTCCTTCGGTCATTGTCAAAAGCGCTCCTGATCCCAATGAGACAGATCTATTTCTCCTTCACGAGGGAACCAAGGTCTCTGTTGTGGAAGAGATGGGTGAGTGGAACAAGATACGCCTCGCAGATGGCAGCATTGGTTGGATTCCCGTACAATCTATCGAAAAGATATGATGAGAATTGGCCTGCTGTCGGATACTCACAACATGCTGGATCCAGCCGTGTTCGACCATTTTAAGGATGTTGATGAGATCTGGCATGCCGGTGATATCGGTACTCTTGCCATTACTGATAAACTTGCAGCTTTCAAGCCGGTCCGTGCTGTATATGGCAATATTGATGGTAACGACATAAGGCAGCATTTTCCAGAGCACCTCAAATGGACCTGTGAGGAGGTAAAGGTGTGGATGACCCATATTGGCGGTTATCCTAACAGATACGACGCACGGGTAAAGGCTGAGATACAGCGACACCCTCCAGACCTGTTTATCTGTGGACATTCACATATCCTCAAGGTGATCTACGACCAAAAGTTAAAGTTGCTCCATATTAATCCCGGGGCGGCAGGGAGATACGGCATCCAGACTGTGAGTACATTGGTTCGCTTTTCCATTGTAGGAAAAGAGATCAACGACCTGCAGGTTATCGAATTGAAGAGGGATAGGAAAGTAGAGAAGGATTGAGCAGATAAGTTTCTATTTGCTTCCTACTTTTGTATCTGTCTATTAGGTATTTCTAATATTATTAAAACTAAGATTAATGAAAAAGGTATTAGCAATTTTAGCTTTCGTAGCAATAGCATCAGCCTCTACAATTGCGGCGTTCTGCGTGCAGCCGAAAGGCCAACTGCAAGGAACCATCAATCACCTGAAAGGCCAGGGATATTCCTTAACGAGTATTGATTGCGCGCCAATCAACTATTTTGTTGCACCAACACCTCCATATGTAAACAGTATTATCACTGTTAGGATGAGAAAGACCGAATGTCCAGGCATAAACCAACCTTGCATCTCTTTCGGATCAGCTATGTTCACTGCCGATGAGGTTGTGATCAACAAAAACGGAAATACGATTCACACTAACGTTTCACAAATTTTTGTGGCGCTCTAAGGAATCACCTTCTGTTCAAGGGAAAGTCGCGAGGTTAAGCTTGCGCATACTTCATGATCTTTCAGTGTCAAAATCGTCTCAGGCTCTAGCGTGGGATTTCAATCCCTTCGTTCAAAGTCTTTTCGGCATACAATGCTTGAAGCAGAGTTGTGATTGGACCTAATGCTCCATTTCCAATTTGTCGGCCATCCAGTTCAACCACGTGACTTAGCTCTCCCATGGTGCCGGTGGTGAAGACTTCATCAGCCGCCTGAAACTCTACCAGTGATAATCTTCTCTCCTCCAATGTGATGCCCTCGTCTCTTGCTATTTTCATGATCATGGCTCTGGTGGTTCCAGGTAAGCAAGAGTCAGGAAAAGGAGTCTTGAGAATGTCATTTTTTACCAGGAAGACGTTGGTGGCATTTGTTTCAGATACAAACCCATCAATGTCGAGCATCAATGCATCGTCGGCTCCCGCCAGGTTGGCCTCAATCTTAGCCAGAATATTATTGATGAGGTTGTTGTGATGGATCTTAGAGTCGAGGCATTGAGGTGAGTTGCGCCTTATGCTGGATGTGATCAGCTTGATGCCCTCATTTCCGTAAACAGGAGGCTTGAACTCTGGCAGCACAATCAGGCAGCAGCCGGATGTATTCAACTCAGGATTCATTCCCGAGGTGGTCTTCAATCCTCTGGACAATGTTAAGCGAATATGCACACCATCGTACATGTCGTTAGCCTTAAGCGTTGAAAAGACAGCTTCCTTTATTTCATTTCTGCTGGGGACGCCTTGAAAGTGCATCGCTTTGGCAGAGTTGAACATTCGATCTATATGCTCTTCAAACTGAAATATCTTACCGTTGTACACCCGCAGCCCTTCCCAAACGCCATCACCTCCCTGTACAAGGCTATCAAGCACCGATATTTTGGCATCTTCTCTTTTTAGTAATTCTCCACCTATGTGAACGAAGGTTCCCTCATTTCTAGGATCCGGTTGATTAAATTTTGCCATCTTAATAATATTTGTTCTTGAAGGTCATTTCCTCGCAATGACGATAGAGGTCAAGTTAATGCTAATTGTTCCAATTTCGCATAATAGTACATGCACTCATCATATAATGAAATCAAATTCAGTGGTAGCTCTTGGTCTTTTTCTCTATAAGCCCCAAACCCAGTACTCTTGTGCACTGAGTCATACCAGTATTTGGCCCAAATGCCGTCTTCCTGCCGACTTCCAGCCTCCCATTCCAGCATGGAGTCCTGAAAACTAATGTTCAGCTTCTCACAAAGTATTTTCAACTGCCTTTCTGGGTTGAGCAGTACATTCTTCGCATTCAGGATCACGTAGGGCATTCCTCTTTCAGTAAAAAAGTCAAGGAGGTCTACCTGCATTTTATACGCCGTATCCAGCAAGGTCGGTCCTTTTACGTTCTTAGAGTAGGAGAGGAGCATGTCCTTAGGATCCCGTATGAGCAATACATTCTCAAAATTTGCAAGAAAGTCCAGGTTGAGATCTATTAAGTGATTGGCCATGTGTTTCATGAAGTACACTGGCATATCCGTTGGTGGATTGAGAAGTGTATCCATTATATTGATGGCGTTTGTCTCCATCGTAGCCAGCACTTCTTTTCTTGAGGGGCGCCACACGCCTGTATGCTTTAAAAAATACCCGAACAACGGCTCATCAACAACCGCCGTATCACTGCGATTGGCAAAGGAATACATCAGGGCGGTAGAGATATTTCTCGGCCCGGACCACAACGCTATTTTTTTTACCTCTGACACTTATTGCATTTCCTCCAGCTCCCGCTGAAGTTTCTTAGTCAACTTACTTCGGATCAACTCATAAGACTGTTTAGCATAATGAATCCATTCCTCTTCGCTGAGATTTTCCACATTATCTGTTCGTATCCATTGCCCACGTGCCAGGTAAGGCGCTTGTTGTAACCCATCCATTGAAGCTACTTCATTAAAATCTACTTGGGGCACTTTAAAGGATCCAGGGGTAGGGGAGACATCCAATCCCACCATGAGGAATATCTTATTGGCTACGAGAAAGCACAAGTTGTCTTTCCATTTGACATCTTCTGTCACACCTGGGAAAGACAAACAAATATCCCGTAGTTGTTCAATGTTCATCTTGCCAATTGAGTTTCAGCTGAACCACGGTGGTGGGTCTTTAATTCATCCCGGGGAAAGAACTCACCTCCTGTACCTTGAGGTCGGGGAAAGAAGTTACTACCTGAACCTTGAAGTCTGGAAATGATGTTACTTCCTGCCATTTTCCGCATTGGTCAGGGAAAGAGGTTACCCACTGCACCTTAATATCCGGGAAAGAAGTGACGTACTGAATCTTAATATCCGGGAAAGAAGTAACAAATTGAACCTTTCCATATAGTTCAAATCCTTCCCACGAGCAGTCACCGGTGGCTATAACATGCTCAATGAACTCAGTTTTCTCCACTTCACTGAGGTCAGCGAAGGCCAAAGAAGCCTCCTCCATTGCGGGTTTGCTGGATTGCAGCGTTTTATTGGCGTTAAAGTCAAGCATGGAAATCATTGGCAGGGTAAGGATAAGTACTAATTTATTCATACGGTCGGGTTTTGATTTCCGGATAGCTATAGGAATGCTAATTTACTAAACATTGTTCTGTTATCGGACAATGTAATTGATAGTAATCTTAGAAGACGCAGATTGACACTAAATTTTTATGATTGTCGCTGATGCAACTGTGAAGATCACATAAAAGCTATTCTTACCTGATTCTGTCTGCAGATCTCACCAGGTCTTCGTCTTTTTTTATCGCCCTGCTGGCCAGGAACACAAGAATGACCGAAAGGATTGGCAGTATTGCGCCCAGCTTATAGTGAAGCTCGCCCTCCAGCCCTAGGTTTATTTCAAGAATTTCAAGAACTTTTTCCCCTGAGTAAAATACAGTGAAGATTACACCCAGGTACAGCAGCAAATTCAATTTGCACATAGTGATCTGCAGATTCCTCTTTTTGTACAGAAAAATAGTTACGACGCTCAAGGAGCAGGCTATCCCTACAAAAGCGGCTAAGTACCAAAAGCCCATGAGCTCTACCTGATCCTTATAGAGGTCGTAATGAATTCCAAACAAATCAAGGGTGTAGAGATCACCTCCCGCGTCAATTACAGCAAATGTGAAAAGTGCCATCAAGGCGCTTATCAATGCAGCTAATAAGAGGTATATGGATTGAATTCTTTGAATCACATTATCCGATAGCTATATGATGCAAGTAAATAAAAATATCGCAAATCTGAGTTGATTTAATAAATATTCGTATCATTGCATAGATTTCTCACCTGTCTCAGCTATAGGAGAATTTTGGTCAGGAGTTTTCAAAAGAATTATTATCCACACATTTTTTTCTTATTGGGATTGATTCGATCCTAAACCATGAAAATTTAATAGACGGTTCAAAGCGAACGCCTATCACCTCTGGTGAATCCACGAATTATTATCATTTAACAAAAACTAAGTATTACGTATTATGTACGATATATTAGAATTAAATAAGAAGCTTGTAGGAGAGCTAAAAGACATTGCAAAGAGTCTGGATGTGCCTAAATATGAAGGACTTAAGAAAGACGAATTGGTGTATAAAATTTTAGATCAACAAGCTATTGACCCTGCAATTGCACAAAAATCTGTAGAAGCCAATACGGGCTCGAGCGTTACTGAATCGTCTGTTCAAGATACAACAGAACAAACTACCTCCCCGGCAAATGCTGCCGAAGTAGAGGTAAAGAAAGAAGAATCCGCGGAAAGTCCTAAGGATAGTCCTGCTGGTGATGCTAAAGTTGAACAAGGTGCAACTGACGACAAAGGGAGAGATCAAAGTCAGGGAGGCAGACCTCAGCATAACAAGCCAAAAGGCCAGCAGAATCAGCCACGAAAGCCTAAAGGGGAGCGTGGAAATGAAAACTACGGAAGAAAAGCGGATCCTAGGAATAAATTTGCCAAGGAAGGTGAAGAATATGAATTTGAAGGCATTGTATCCAGTGAAGGAATCTTGGAGATCATGCCCGATGGTTATGGATTCCTGAGGTCCTCAGACTATAACTATTTCAATTCTCCGGATGACGTTTACGTTTCACATTCGCAGATAAAACTATTTGGACTTCGTACCGGGGATACCGTTCAAGGTAGCATTCGACCACCTAAAGTAGGAGAAAAGTATTTCCCGCTTATCAGGGTAGAGAAGATCAACGGCATGGTGCCTAATGATGTGCGGGACAGAGTTCCTTTTGAGCATCTGACGCCTCTTTTTCCACAGGAGAAATTCACGATAACCGGTAAAGGGGGAAACTTATCTACGAGGATCATTGACATGTTCACGCCAATTGGCAAGGGGCAGCGTGGTATGATCGTAGCCCAGCCTAAAACAGGTAAGACTATCCTTTTGCAGGATATAGCGAACGCTATTGCGGAAAACCACCCGGAAGTATACCTCATTGTGTTGCTTGTTGATGAGCGTCCTGAAGAGGTTACGGAGATGGAGCGAAACGTTAACGCGGAGGTTGTGGCTTCAACTTTTGACGAGCCAGCGGATCGCCATGTGAAAGTTGCGAACATTGTGCTTGAAAAAGCAAAGCGTATGGTCGAGTGCGGTCACGATGTAATGATCCTGTTGGACTCTATTACCAGATTGGCAAGGGCATACAACACCGTTTCTCCAGCTTCTGGAAAAGTGCTTTCAGGCGGGGTTGAAGCAAATGCATTGCACAAGCCCAAGAGGTTTTTTGGTTCAGCCAGGAAAATCGAAGATGGTGGTTCATTGACCATTTTAGCAACTGCCTTGGTTGACACCGGTTCTAAGATGGATGAAGTCATCTTCGAGGAATTCAAGGGTACGGGTAATATGGAACTTCAGTTGGATCGCAAGATTTCCAATAGACGACTATTCCCAGCAATTGACATTGTTGCTTCCAGTACAAGGCGGGATGATCTGTTACTCGACAAGGAAGTGCTTCAGAAGATTTGGATCCTGAGAAAGCACCTTGCAGACATGACAGCACTCGAAGCTATGGAATTCTTGAGAGACAGAATCAAGAATACCGAGACCAACGAGGAGTTCCTGATCTCTATGAACGGGTAATTTTTCAATTCAAAAGCTAAAAGTTCACCTTCTGTGAAGTTAGCCATTCAATTCGGCCTGTTCACAGGTATTGCATCCAGTTTTTGGATGTACCTCAAATATGTGAATTCGATCGACAACTCTTCATTTGGAGGTACAGCGGCATACTTTCCTTATTTTATCTTGTTTACTGGCATTGGAATGGGGATTTACTTCCGCAGGAGTGCAGAAGAATTTGGCCAGGGGTTAATTTCTTTTAAGGAAGGTGCCGGAACGGGGGTGGTTATTTCGCTAATTACCGGCCTCACTCTTGCCGCATATGCCATGGTTCATTTTTTAGTGATACACCCAGAGTATCTTCAGGAAGCCTCAGAATCCTTAAGAGCGGCAATGGAGAAAGACAATAAGAGCACCACCGAGATTGAGCAAGAGATCGCACAAATGAAGAGTGTCAAATCCGTTGGTAAGCTTATGTTCGGGTCGTTTACCATTACCCTCATCATAGGGATGGTCGGCAGTTTCATTATTGCTGCACTGATGAAGAAGGATCCTGCGTAATCAGAGTAGTAGCTATAGGTAATCTTTGGATCCAGGCCCCTGGTTAAAGATCAGGTCAACTATGCTGAGATTGGGAATGAATCCATGGCGGTCCTCGAAAACTTGCGGGTAGCGTTGAAAATCCACTTTATCTTCTAAGTCTGCATTAGGAGCAAAATCCTCTCGTAAATCCAACCCATCGAATTCTTCTTCGTAGCTTGAGGTAATTGAGAGGTCCATCTCAATATCCAGTATTTTAAGTGCTAAGGTCATGAACTGCGCATTGAGATCAATAAGCAGCTCATGTTGCTTCATCAAAATATCCGAAAACTCATCTTCGTAATATTCAAAGAAAGGGGAGGAACGGTAAGCGGTTTCAAGGGATTTCCAATGGAGCTTTTGCCAGTTTTCCTGATAAGAAATGCGTTTAATGCCAATAGATCGCTCTCCTGATTCATGCTCGACAGGTACTATGAGATTCATGGGACCGTTTGCGCCATAAATAGTACACCTGTTGCGATAGGTTTGTTTGGGGAAGTGCTCATGGCCCTCAAGAACGATATTTTTGTTCTGTACGATACTGCTGTAATAGCGAATTGGTCCCAGGTAAGTATATGGCAGAAGTACAGGCATAGTTTTAATTGTTCTGTAAAATCCAGTCTTTGGTCATAGGGAACTGATCTTTAGCCGCATCCGGATGAGTGAGGATGTTGATGTGGTCATAGTCTTGTAGATTTCCCGCTTCCCTGCCCAGAATCTTGAATTCATAATTCCTGGCCTTAATTTCATTTAGCAGGTACATGCAGTCAGTTGGATGCCCAAGTACCTTATCACCGGCACCGGTAACCGATAGAATGGGGGGGAGGTCAGCATTTTGAAGCGCAGCTGCGTAGTCGAACTGATCTCTCCAGTCAAGCCACTTGGTTTGGTACACCCAATCGTTGGTCTCTTTATAACACCTGGCTGATTCATTATCGGCTCCCATCTTGATCCTCACGGCAGGTAGATAGCCATTCCTCCATACGGCAAAGCGCCCCATGATGTTCCACAATACATCTATAAGATAGAACTTCCTTAAGGTTCGGATACTAATGTGCCTCTTCGCCGCAAAAAACACCATGGATTTAAGATTTACAGCGTTACTTTTCTTTGCCAGGTAACCCAGTAAACTCACTCCTCCCCAGGAGTGTGATATCCAGTGCTGTGGCACGTCGCCTTTAATTTCTTTGATCTTCTCAACCACTGCTGGAATATCTTCCTCCATCGTATTCGTAAGGCCATGAGTGGCGTGCTTGTCAACCTGAGGAGTACTTTTGCCCCTGCCGCGGAGGTCCACGACAAACACGTCAAAACCCTCTTTGGCAAGATAGGGTGCTAGTCCCTTTCCCGAAGATGTATAGAATATCTTACCGTTCTCGATTGATCCATGGATAAGGAACAACGGAATTCCATGGGGGTCAGAATAGAACCTCTTGAGGTGCAGTTGATCTACGTCGTTGATCGGAATAAAGATGGATTCTTCAACGAATGACATAAGGTGTTACTGGATAGCGGAGAATATGCGACTCCACCGAATCTTACTGAACCAGCTCTGGGCCTTGTCAAGTGAGAACCAGATGAAAACAGCCTTACCAACAATGTGATCTTCGGGAACAAATCCCCAAAACCTGGAATCTGCTGAATTGTCCCTGTTGTCGCCCATCATAAAGAAGTAATCCATCTGAAACGTATAGGTCGTCGCCACTTCACCATCGATGAGGATGTCAGTTCCATTAACTGCCAGGGTATGGCCTTCATACACAGTAATTAGTCTATCGTACAGTGGCAGGACGTCAATGTCAAGCTCAATGGTTGTTCCCGCTTTTGGAATTACTATCGGGCCAAAATAGTCCTTGTTAAAGTTGAATCTGCTATCTGACGGGAATATATAATCAGCTCGCGCGTCCTTTGGCTCAGCAATTGGCTCAATCGATTTTACATTAGTATAACCTTGCAGTTTTTCTTTGCTCCCCTTAGAAAGGGAAAGGCGATAGTCTCCTTGATCAGAGATAAGTCCACCCTCAGTTATATCGAGTTTTTGAAGTCGTTGCGGGTTCAAAGGGGAACCTTCCGTCTTAACATGATAGGAATACTGCATTTCTCCCGGCATTACTGCCTTTTCTCCATTTACAAAGAGAATTTTATCTATAACCTCGATTTTATCACTGGGAATCCCAATGCAGCGCTTGATATAATTCTCCCTCTTATCAACAGGCCGGAAGTCTTCCATGGGATAATTGAATACCACCACATCATTGTTCTTTATTTTCCCAAACCCGGGAAGTCTATGATATGGGAGGTGTATCCATTCCAGGTAAGATTTGCTTTCCCCCAGCGGTAAAGTATGGTGTGCAAAGGGAAAAGAAAGCGGTGTATTAGGGATTCGTGCTCCGTAGCTTACCTTGCTCACAAATAAAAAGTCTCCGACAAGCAGTGATTTCTCCATAGAAGGAGTCGGTATAGTGAACGCTTCAATAAAGAACATCCTGATCACTGTGGCCGCTATGATGGCAAATATGATAGCGTCTCTCCACTCGTGTGCCGTACTTTTCTTCATTCCAGGTTCCGCTCTTATGGAGGTTAGGATCAGTATGTAAAACAACACCTCACCCATCACCAATAAGGTCAGTGAGGTACTGAACGCCCAATCGGAAAATACCATTGGCCCCAGGCAGAGCAAGCTCAAGACAATGCTGCCAATTAAGAATACTCTCTTCTGCTTCTTTGATCTTAACATGCTAATCTATTATGAGGTCATTAAATCCTTCATGGTGAACACCCCTGTGCGTCCCGGCAGCCACTCTGCCGCACGCACGGCACCAATGGCAAATCCTTTCCTGCCCCTGGCAGTATGCTTTAGCTCAAGCTCATCTATCGCAGACGAGTAGCGCACAGTATGTGTTCCTGGCACATTCGCTTCACGGCTTGCCTTAATCCTTATTTCATTCTCTTTGGCATCTTCTTCCAAAGTCCAGCCAGACTTTCTGTCCAAGTTATCTGTGATTCCATTTACCAGGGAAATGGCGGTGCCGCTAGGAACATCCTTTTTCTCAGTATGATGTATTTCTTTCATAGACACCTCATACGTAGGCTGGGCATTCATAAGTTGTGCGAGTTTCTCATTAACCACGAACATAATGTTGACACCTATCGAAAAATTAGAAGCATACAGTAAGGCCTGGCCCTGATCTATGCACGTTGTTTTTACCCTCTCCAAATCATGCATCCATCCTGTGGTTCCCACCACGATGGGAAGGTTAACGTCGAAGCATCGATATATATTATCCACGGTGTTCTCAGGTGACGTAAATTCAATGGCTACATCTGCGGATGTCAATATTTCTTCATTAATATCTCCAGCAAGATTCGCTTTTAAAACGATTTCATGATTCCGTTCCACAGCCACGGATTCTACCTCTTTGCCCATCTTGCCATATCCTATGATCGCTATTTTCACAATGATAGGGTTAGAACAATGCCAGTGGTTTGGGTTCTACTGGCACCCATCATGATTGCGGGCCGGATTTTCAGGGAGAGATCATCAGATATTTCATAGCTGTAAAAGTGTGCATCGACAGCTGCGTCAACGATGTTCAGCATGTACAGCACTCCCATAAATATATAAGAGACATCGCGGTTTCTCCTGTAGTAGTCTTTCAGATTCAGCAATGACTCTTCAGTGTACTTAGGCTCATCATTTGCAAGCTGAATATCGAATTGATCAATGGTATTGGTGTCACCGTCAATTCGAAGCGAGTAGGCATTTCTATACGTAGCATATCTCGACGAATTATAATTGATCGCATAGAGTAGTGCACCAGCTCCAGCATATATCAGGGGAACTTTCCAATATTTCTTATTGTATACCTGCCCCAATCCAGGAAGTGCAGCAGACAAACCCCCAGCAAGTTTTGGAGAGTGTTTTTTTGTAGTGTCCTTTAATACAACGGTGTTAACGGGTTCACTCCTACCAGCTTCTTGGGCGTTTCCAGGTTGCACAACAAGCAAATGCAGAATAAAGCATGCACTAACAATGATTCCGTACCGGTGTGGGGTTCCCATTCGAATATTCGTACAACCTGGTATTAGCAGCTGGATTATGTCTGATCAATCGCTGTTACCAACTTGTCTAATTCCTCATCAGAATTGAAGGGTATGATAATCTTTCCCGTCTTGTCGCGATTGCGTTTTATTTCCACCTCCGCGTCAAAGAAAGTGGATAGCTGATAAGCCATTTTCTTTTGTTCGTTTGTGAGCACAGATGGTTTCGTTGTTCCAGTGGCCTCTTTTTTTGTCCCGCCATCTCTCACCAGATTTTCAACCTGCCGAACAGAAAGACTTTTGGATATGGTTTTTTTAAAAATCACCATTTGCCAATCCGCGTCTTCAATGTTTATCAGTGCCCGGGCATGGCCCATTTGGATTTTATTGGTTTTAATTGCCGCCTGAATTACATCTGGTAATTTTAACAATCTCAGGTAGTTGGATATCGTGGCTCTGTTTTTACCAACTCGATTGCTGAGTTCCTCTTGTGTTAAATTGCACTCTTCGGTTAATCTGTTATAACTGATCGCAATTTCCAGGGCATTAAGATCTTGTCGTTGAATGTTCTCGACCAATGCGAGTTCCAGCATTTCCTGATCATTTGCAATCCTGATATAGGCCGGTATTTTATCGAGCCCAGCCATTTTAGCTGCCTTGAAGCGCCTTTCACCTGAGATTAGCTGATACTGATCATAGCCCATTTTACGCACCGTTACGGGTTGTATTAAGCTGAACTGCTTGATTGATGCTGATAGCTCTTCCAGAGCCTCCGCATCAAAATCAGTTCTCGGTTGGAATGGATTGGCTTCAATGCTCTCCAAAGATAAGTTGGCTACCGTCCCTACCAGAGTTCCTCCTTCTAAACTCGTTTGCTTTCCAGGATCACCACCTTTAGTCGTTACGTCTGTATCGTAATTCTCAAGCAATGCCCCGAGTCCTCTTCCTAATGCATTTCTTTTAGCCATAACGTTGGTAAAGTTACGTTATTAAACTGCTTTAACAACGAACGATTGCGCGATTCGTTGTGTATTTATTAACGAAAAACAAAAACAAATTGAATAGAAGAAGACTGACGTCTACTTTCCGTAAGCATCCGTCTTGATCAATCCGGCAGCATCCGTCTTGATCAAATAAACATTCTTGATCTTTTCTGCTGTATCTCCTCCCGAGGACCGGACAGTTGACCCACCGATCACGAATCCACCGTCTGAGGTCTGATCCACGGAATTACCGTAATCGTCCGACTTTCCGCCATAGGTGTATTCCCAAATTCTATTTCCATGCATATCTGTTCTGATCAGATACGCTTCTACACCATTGCCAAAGCTATTGGACTGCCCGGCTATTATAAATCCACCATCGTGTGTTTCCTCTGCAGCATTCCCCAAATCATCAATTGTCCCGCCATAAGTCTGTGTCCATATCTGGTTGCCATCTTTGTCTGCTCTAACAAGAAAAATATCAGCTCCACCCAGGCCATAGCTCCTGGTATATCCTGCAATGATGAATCCCCCATCCTTTGTTTGTCTTACTGATCTACCATCCTCACTGCCACTTCCTCCAAACGTTTGCATCCACATCTTTCTTCCTCTGTTGTTTGTTCTAATCAGGTACACATCGTAGTCACCAGCCCCAAAACTGTTGGTCCGGCCTGTAATGATAAAACCACCATCAGCTGTTTCCTGCACGGAATTTCCCTGCTCGATACCATTTCCTCCGAATGCACGCGTCCATAGTGTATCTCCTTTATCATTCGTTCTAATCAAATATGCATTTACCGTACCATCCCCATAACTGTAGGTTTCTCCTGTTATGATAAATCCGTGGTCTTTGGTTTCCCAGACCGAATTACCCCCGTCAATTCCCTGACCACCAAATGCCTTTGACCACAAGGTATCGCCTTTCTCATCCGTTCTTACCAGGTACACATCGCCTTTGCCATTAATGGAGTTGGTGTAACCTGTGAATATAAATCCCCCGTCGTGCGTAACCTGAATTGAAGTGGCTTCTTCACTTCCTCGGCCTCCATAGTCCTTTGACCAGGAAGTTTTTCCCAAAGCGTCTGTTTTTACCAAATAGGCTTGAACACCTCCACGGCCAAAACGTACGGTCCTTCCCGCTACTACATAACCACCGTCAGGCGTTTGCCTAACAGCATTGCCTCTATTGTAAAAATCTGTTTGGCCTGCAGTAGTGCTAAACGAGGCCTGTGCTGATGATTCTGAAGATAGCGAAGAGAGGCCTATGAATGCACAGAAAATTGGGAATCTAACCAGTCTGAAAATGAATGAGTTCATAGATCCGAGAGCTATTGAAAAAATTGCTCTGGAAGTTAACTAAATTAAACCACACCCACAACCTTTTCGGTCTTGCTATTCCTGGTGAGCTCATTTTGTTGTAGAATCTCACGAGCCAGATTCAAATAGTTGATCGCTCCTTTACTATTGGCGTCGTGCATGATTATGGTTTGACCAAAACTTGGCGCCTCACCCAGGCGTGTATTTCTTTGAATAATTGTCTTGAAAACCATTTGCTGAAAATGCGTTTTAATTTCTTCAACAATTTGATTTGATAACCGAAGCCTGCTGTCGTACATAGTTAATAAAAAGCCTTCTATGTCCAGTTCCGGATTTTGCTTGGATTGGATGATCTTCACGGTGTTCAGCAACTTACCCAATCCTTCCAGGGCAAAGTATTCGCATTGAACGGGAATTATCAGGGAATCTGCCGCAGTAAGTGAGTTGATGGTGATTAGGCCGAGTGATGGCGAGCAATCAATGATAATAAAATCATATTTATTGCGCACCTTTTCCAACACTCTTTTCATCATGTGCTCGCGTTCCGGTAAATTGATCATCTCAATTTCAGCACCCACAAGATCAATATGTGCAGGAATAAGATCTAAGTTCGGGGTCTCCGTATGCAATATGATATCCTTTGGTTCGATATCATTGATTATGCACTCATATATGCTGGTTTTTATGTTCCTGGGTTCAAATCCAAGGCCTGAAGTTGAATTGGCCTGCGGATCAGCATCTACAAGTAGCGTCTTGTGTTCAAGTACGGCTAAACTAGCTGCCAGGTTGATTGACGTAGTTGTCTTTCCAACTCCTCCTTTTTGATTTGCTATGGCAATTATTTTATTCATAGGGCGATGGTCTCTCCAATGTTTAACAATGTAAGGGTTTTTCCGGCTGTGGAAAATTTACCCTTGGCTTCCTCTTTATTTATTTCAATATATCCAAACGTATCATAGTGCATGCCTATGATCTCGTTACATCCTACAAATTCAGCGGCTATAACCGCATCATCCACACCCATGGTGAAGTTATCCCCTATTGGCAGTATCGCATGGCTAATGTTAGCCGTGTCGCCAATTAATTTCATATCGTAAGTAAGTGCTGTATCTCCCGCATAATAAACGTTGCCCTCATCGGTACTTATAATAAATCCTCCTGGGTTCCCACCATACGTGCCATCAGGCAGCACACTCGAATGCACGGCGTTGACATACTTTACGCTTCCAAAATCAAATGACCACGATCCACCATGATTCATTGGGTGTCCCTTTTCAACGCCTTGTACTCCAAACCAGGAGACAATCTCGAAATTGGAAACCACCGTTGCACCAGTTCTCTTTGCAATACTCACCGCGTCGGCTACATGATCTTCGTGCCCATGCGAGACTAAAATATAATCTGCTGGTATCGAATTGACATCTATGTTCTTGGCTAATTCATTAGGCGTAATGAATGGGTCAAAAAGTAGGTTCAGCCCCTTGATTTCAAGCAAAAAAGTTGAGTGGCCGTAGTAAGATAATTTCATCTGTTAATAATTGACTTTTTATAGTCAGATAGAACGCCCCACGATTATCCGCTTCTGTCTCTAAGTTCTTGTCGTGGCTCTTTTCCTCTTTCTCGATCCAGAACGCATCAGAAAGAGGGCAACTTTGATTAGCGCTCATCTTTGTTAGCACTTAGGCCAAAGGTACATCTTAATGATTCAAGGGAACGGAGTATTCTTTCCAAACTTTTAAACAATATTCTGTTAATATGATTTCGAGGTAAGTTGGCGGCTCATTATCTGAAATATTCACCTTTACATAAATCAAATTATAACGTGGACCGTATTGAGTTGCCCCTCGGAATGCCAATTATCAACGCCTTGTGCATGGCGTTCTTTGCTGTGCTGTTCCTGCAGTCTGGCATTGACAAGATGATTGATTGGAAGGGAAACCTCAACTGGCTCAAAGGCCATTTTGAGAAATCTTTTTTGGCCAATGTAGTTCCTGCACTTTTTGGAATTATCACCTTTACGGAGCTACTTGCTGGAGTTGCCAGTGCGGTTGGGATAGTGGAGGTGCTCTTCTATGCCTCCAATGTTATAGCGTCATTTGCACTACTATTCTGTCTTTTCAATATATTGGTACTGTTCACAGGCCAGCGTATAGCAAAGGACTATGAAGGAGCAGCAGTTCTGGTTAATTACTTCCTGCTGGGCATCGTGAGCCTGGTGCTTCTTGGATAAAAAAATCCCCAACCATCAATGACGGAAGGGGATTTTTGAACAAAGAAGGTGGGTTTATTCAGTCTTTGTTTCTGTTTCTGATTCAACATTAGCTGGAGTCTCCTCAGTCTGAACGTCAGACGTTTCTGCGTCGGTGTTATCAACTCCATTTTTCTCTGATCCAATTTCAGTAATGGCTTTTTCATGGGCATCTTCAACCAAGTCAACTTCCTCCTCAGTTTTTTCGGTCCCGGTATTAGTCTCGTCAGTAGCAGGGGGTGTTCCATTGTTTGATTGTGATGCACTAGCTGCATCATTGCCTGTGTACCCTCCCTTACCGCGAATAGGAGCTGCACCTTTTTCGTCTATAATATACTTGGTTACCTCAGCAAGGCATTCAGCATATTTCTCAAAGTCCTCATTATAGAGAAAGAGTCGGTGCTTCTCATAGTAAAACGTTCCATCATCGTTGAACCGTTTAGTACTCTCTGTTATGGTTAGATAATAGTCATCGGCGCGCGTCGCCTTAACATCAAAGAAGTATGTGCGTTTGCCGGCTCTTACGCTACGCGAAAAAATATCATCTCTTCTATCTTTCTTGTCATTTGTCTCCATGTTGTTCCAATATTAGTTTGACAGGTACGCTCGATAATTTTCGATCACTTGGCTGTAATTGCCTACGAATCTATCGTTTTCTTCGACTAACAGCGTCAAAGGTATGACAAATTAAAGAATTGATCAACAATCATCATGCGTATATTTTCGGTAAAGTGTGGATTAAGTGGCGGCTTTTTCTTCCAAAAGCTGTTGGTGATATAATTTGCTATACAAACTATCATACGCCAAAAGGCTGGAATGGTTACCAGATTCTTTTATTATTCCTTCATCTAATACAATGATATTATCTGCGTGTTTTATGGATGAAACACGGTGACTTACAATAATGGTGGTTTTGTTATCCATTATCTTATTGAGTTCCAGAAGGATATGCTCTTCTGTTTCCACATCCACAGCGGATAGACAATCATCGAAAATCAAGATATTAGGGTCAGATATGATTCCTCGGGCAATGGATACTCTCTGTTTTTGCCCTCCTGACAGCGTGATACCTCTTTCTCCGAGTATGGTCTCCAGGCCATCAGGAAATTCTTTGATATCATCCAATAAGGCCGCACTGTTGACAACGCTTTGAATCTTAACATCTGAGGCAGATTCAGATCCGAAAGCGATATTGCTTCGTATACTTTCAGAGAACAAGAATATATCCTGAGGCACATAACCTATACCCGATCTCAAGCTGGATATCTTGATGTCCTTGATGTTATATCCGTCGATGGTTATTTCACCGGCAGTTACATCATAAATACGATTGATAAGATGTGCAATGGTTGACTTCCCGGAACCAGTTCGGCCAAGCACCGCCAGGGACTGTCCCGGCTTCACTTTAAATGACACATCCTTTAAGGCTTCAATGCCCGAATCTGGGTAGGTGAACTGAACCCCCTTGAATTCTATGTTGCCTTTAATTTCCAGATCAATTCCCCCATCCTTTAATATCTCTGCTTTTTCCAGGAGGAACTCGTTAATCCTTTCCTGGGATGCCGCCGCCCGTTGAACCAGTGACGTTACCCAGCCTAATGCGGCGACTGGCCAGGTTAACATATTCACATAGATCACAAACTCAGCAATATTTCCAATGGTAATATTGCCTGCAATGGCTTCCATTCCACCCATATAAATGGTGAGCAACGTGCTCAGGCCGATAAGAAGTATCATAAAGGGATGGAACAATGCATTTACCTTCACAAGTTCCAGTGATGTGTCCTTGTATTTATTACATGATTCCTCAAACTGGTTACTTGCACTTTTCTCCCTGGCGTAGGTCTTTAATATCCTTATACCCGAGAAAGTTTCCTGGGCATTAGTAGTGAGAGTCGAGAGCTGGGCCTGTACAGCCTCACTTTTCCTATTAATGATATTGCTGACATGATAGATAGTAAAGGAGAGGATAGGCAGAGGGAGTAAAACGTATATAGTCAGCTTCAGGTTTACCGAAACCATCGTACCAATTACAAGTGCGAACAATACAGCGAGATTTAAGGTATACATGATGCCTGGCCCTAAATACATCCTCACCCTGCTTACATCATCGCTTATTCGGTTCATCAAATCACCTGTGCTTTGCCTCTTATAAAATGCAGTGCTCAGCCTCTGATATTGCTGGTATACTTCGTTCTTTAGATCATATTCGATCAACCTCGACATGATGATAATGGTTTGGCGCATCAAGAATGTGAACAAGCCTTTTACCAAAGCGAGCAGCAAGACGATTACACCAAAATAGAACAGCTTCTCTGCCAGCGAAAGTGAATCGAGTAGGCTTCTAAGAGTATTTTCGAAATAAAATGGAGTTGTGCTGGCTACAGCCTGATTCGTACCTGCTATCTCGTCGGCCACGGTGTCAAATGCAACGCGAATGATCTTGGGCGGGTAAATTCCAAAGAGATTAGAGCATATAATCATCAATATGCCCAGAGTGAGGCGCCATTTGTATTTCCAGAAGTATTTATTGAGGAATTTAAGCGATCTCATAATGCAATTGATACAAAGATACACGAACCTTCAAGGTAAATACCCAATTCTCAAACTTGAATTCTAAATTCCAGATCAACGACAGCCTAAACTTTGTAAAAACTTGAGTCTTTGTCGTTAGTTAACTTGCTGTTACACCAGATGATATTGGGGATCTTGGGAGATTGCAGAAGTGACCAGATCTCCAAATGTAGAAATTCTCTTCCCTCCCTGATGCCTGTCAGAGGCTATCGGGCCAAAATCTGAACTAATCAATAGAGATTTTCTTCTTCAGGTCAGTAACATACCCCTTGAACTGCATGTCAGTATCAATCAGGTTATTGACCGTACGGCACGCGTGTAGAACAGTAGCGTGATCCTTTCCACCGCAGTGAGCGCCAATCTTTGCAAGAGAAGACTTGGTCATATTCTTGGCAAAATACATCGCGAGCTGCCGCGCTTGTACCACGTCTCTTTTTCTGGTCTTTGATTTTAACAACTCTATAGGTAAGTCAAAATAATCACAAACAACCTTTTGGATATAGTCAATAGAAACCTCACGAGCAGTGTTCTTTACAAACTTGTCGATCATCTGCTTGGCCAATTCAATGGTAATAGGCTTCTTGTTGAAAGAGCTTTGCGCCAATAAGGTTACCAATGCTCCTTGCAACTCACGAATGTTGGTTGTAATACTATAGGCCAGGTATTCAGCCACATCTTTTGGCATGTTAATTCCGTCAATTCTGATTTTATTATCCAGAATAGCAATTCTCGTCTCCAAATCAGGAATCTGTAGATCGGCAGATAATCCCCATTTAAATCGAGATAGCAAACGCTGCTCCACTCCCTGCATTTCAATAGGCGGTTTATCTGACGTCAAGATCAACTGTTTGCCAGTTTGATGCAGGTGATTGAATATGTGGAAGAATACGTCTTGCGTTTTTTCCTTGCCTGAAAAGAACTGTACGTCATCAATGATCAAGAAATCGATCATTTGGTAGAAGTGAACAAAATCATTCTTGTTGTTCGAACGTATTGCATCCACAAATTGAGTTTGAAAGCGCTCAGCTGTTACATACAAAACAATTTTTTCAGGAAACTTCTCCTTCATTTGAATTCCGATCGCATGAGCAAGGTGTGTTTTTCCCAATCCCACACCACCATAAATCAGTAAAGGGTTGAAAGAAGTACCTCCTGGCTTTTCAGATACTGCATATCCGGCAGATCGTGCCAATCTGTTGCATTCGCCTTCAATAAAATTGTCTAAGGTGTAACTTGCATTGAGTTGAGATTCAACCTTTATTTTTTTCAATCCAGGAATAATAAATGGATTGCGAATGGTGTCCTTATTGATGTCAATAGGCAACGCAACCGAAGGATTTTTGAGAATGCTGCGGTCCGTGGTTGGAATTTTTACAGTGTATGGCGTGCTGTTGGAAGATGCACTTTCCATTATTATACTGTACTCCAATCTTCCATTAGATCCCAATTCTTTTCGAATCGTTTTCTTCAAAAGAGTGATGTAATGTTCTTCCAACCATTCGTAAAAAAACTGGCTCGGCACTTGAATGGTGAGCACATTGCTCTTCAATTTTACCGCAACAATTGGATCAAACCAGGTGCTGAATGCTTGTGAACTAACATTGTCCTTAACAACTTTCAGAATGTTATCCCAAACTTGAGTGTGGTCTTTTGTTTTGTGAGATTTAGCTGCCAAGGGATTTAGATATATCGCAAAAAATAATTCAAGAAAATTTTCAAAATGCAAAAAAAGACGCTAAAAATGGGGTCTTTTTAAAGTCCAATTTGCGTGTGCTAATTGGGTGTACAAAAATTGGTAAAAAAAAAGTTAAAAAAAAATTAAATATGGCTTGTTTTATTGAGAATTTTAATTCTGCTGGTTTGGGAGGCATCTCGCATTATTTTTTTCACAATGACATAGTCCAATCGGCCTATGCGTATGCCGTAGCAACCGGCCTGGCAAACTAAAACTTCTTTACCATCACTATTCTTGTACCTTATTGGTTTGTCTAGGTAAGTATGGGTGTGTCCCCCGATGATAAGATCGATATTTTTTGACTTTATAGCAATTACGTGGTCCGATATTTTCTTACTGTCATAACGATAGCCGAGGTGGGACAAACAGATCACCATGTCGCATTTTTTTCTTTTCTTTAAAAGATACGACATCTCAGCGGCAGTGGCCATTGGATCGTTGAATTTAGTGTTTCCATACATCTTGCTGTTAACCAGTCCATCAAGCTCAATTCCAAGTCCAAAAACACCAATTTTTATCCCCCCCTTTTCGTAGATTTTATAACGCAAAGTTTTGCCTTCAAGGGGCGTCCCGGTAAAGTCGTAATTTGAGCTGATAAATGGAAATTTTGCGTGTACCATTTGTTTCGATAATTGCTCTAATCCATTGTCAAACTCGTGGTTACCAATCGTTACGCCGTCGTAACCCATGTCACTCATCACCTTAAACTCAACCTCGCCTTTGTACAAATTATAGTAAGGGCTTCCTTGCAACATATCGCCAGCATCAAAGAGCAAGACATGCTCTTCACTTTCCCGGATTTTTTTTATCGCCGCCGCTTTTCTGGCCGCACCTCCAAGGCCAGGATACTTTGGATCGTTGTCGGGATATTTGTCAATGTGGCTGTGAATATCGTTTGAGTGGAGGATGGTTAACTTGACCGTTTTCTTTTTCGCGAGCGCGGTAAGTGGCAGCCCAACGGCCGTGAGATATCCCGTGACCCCGGCTGCTGTTTTAATGAACCCTCGTCGATTTATAAGCTCCATTCGTTCTGCCATATGCCTCTAATTACTCCCTGTTAGTCATTGAGTGTTAATCGTTAACCAATAACTAATAACCAACAACCACCGTTCACTCAATCACCGTCGTTCTGCCATCAATTCTTGCCGTTATAGAGTTGCCTTTATCTCCTTCTTCTGCTATGAATTCAATGATGGCATCCCGTAGTTTATGTGTCAGGTTCTCCCTCTTTAGCGGATCCAGGAAGAATCTCATCTTATCACCGCCTTCTGCAAGATAGTCTGATGTAGCTACGCGATATTCTCTTGACTTATCAAACACCTTTCCTCCAATTGTCATCTCTTTGGGTTTGCCATTTTCTATGACCAAGGTCATTCCCGATATAGGCATTCCATTAATCCTTGCCAAAAAATCAAATAAACCCTGCATCTTTTCTCCACTAATGGTAAGTACTACCAGCTCATTTTCAAAGGGCATTAATTCAAATATGCGTTTCTTGTAGATAGGTCCCTTTGGAAGTGTTGTTCTCAACCCTCCATTGTTTAACAGGCAAACGTCGGCAGCAGGCAAACCCATCTCTTTGCAGTATTGGTTGGTCTTTACTAGTGCTAGATCGGCAATAAAATTTCCCAGAACACCTTCAGGGGTTGATTTAAACATATCCAGCTCGCATTGCCCCAGAACTGCATTCATATCCTTATCAAGCTTGGATTTATAGGGTTCAATTAGCGCTGCCATCACCGGATCATCAACAGGGGTGCTTTTAGCCGAGAATTGTATGTAGGAGGTATTTACAGAAGTAATTTTAGCACCATTGGTGCATCCCATCAATAATGTTCCGGTCAGCGCCGCAGTGGCTAGAGTTCTGTATAAATCGAAGCTTATCCTCATTTTCTCTTCTAATTTCTAAATACAATGATAATCATAATAAGAGGCTTTAGCGAAAAATGTGTTTAGTGTTTTCTGCTCATTAATTTTACCTTTAACCCATCTGAAAATTGGTTGGATAATGTACAATGCTGAGTGGGATATTAGAGTGCGATACGGAGAGACGGACAGAATGGGTTACGTTTATTACGGAAACTACGCCGAATATTTTGAAGTTGCGAGGGTAGAGGCAATGCGCGTTTTTGGAATTACCTACAAGGATTTAGAAGACAATGGAATTTTATTGCCCGTATACGAATACAAGGTCACTTTTTTAAAACCTGCCTACTATGACGATGTACTTCAAATTAAAACAACAATTCCTGCCATGCCTCAGGCAAGCATAGAATTTCACTATCAAACATTCAATTCTGAAGGCGAGATGGTCAATCGGGCGCAGACCACTTTGGTCTTTATTGACAAGGAGAGTGCAAAGCCTGTCAAAGCGCCTGAATTTTTTCTTGAGAAGCTTCAAACGCACTTTTAATAGTGTTTCTATACTTTTTCATCAGGGACACCGTTGAAGTGTTGATTTTTAATATTCTTTAATAATGCTTATTTTTGCGCGCTTTTATAAAAGACATTTTTCAGATAAGCGCAAGCCTCATTTAATTTTATGACGAAACGAATAGCAGGGTTAGCACTAGTCGTTATTGTTCTCTTAACAGGGGTATCCTGTAGTCATTATCAACAAGTACTGAAAAGCGATGACCTGGAGTATAAGTACCAGGAAGCCACTAAGTACTATGATGAAGGAGAGTACTTCAAAGCACTTAGCCTTTATGAAGAACTAATAAGTTTGTATAGAGGATTGGGCAAAGCAGAAGAGATATATTACTATTATGCATATTGTCACTATTACCTGGAAGACTATATAATGGCAGCCTTTTATTTTAAAAATTTTGTTAGGACATATCCTACTAGTAAATACGCTGAAGAGAGTATGTTTACGGCCGCTTATTGCTATTATCTGAATTCGCCTGCATTTAGTTTGGATCAATCGAGTACCTATAAGGCTATTGATGAGTTGCAGCTTTTTGCAAATCGATACCCAAAGAGCGACAAAGTTCCTGACTGTAATGACCTGATTGACGTGCTCAGGGACAAGCTGGAATCCAAGGCTTTTAAGAACGCGAAATTGTATTTCAATTTGTCAGAATACAAAGCGTCTATTGTGTCATTCAACAATGTGATTAAGGACTATCCAGATTCCAAATACCAGGAAGAAGCGCTGTTGTTTATTCTTAAATCGAACTACCTGTTGGCAATAAACAGTGTTGATTCAAAGAAGAAGAAAAGACTGGAGGCTACTATAACAGCATACCAAGAGTTTGAGAGTTACCGGCCGAATGTACCTGAGCTAGGCGAAGAAACCGATGGCACGGGGGCAGATAAAAACCTGGCGAAAGAAGCAGAATCGATATTAAAAAGCACCAGAAAGCGACTCGAGAATCTAATTTAGAAATAACATCAATTAATAACTATGGATTACAAGAAAACAAAAGCGAACACTACGGCTCAAACCGTTAATATTATCGATTACGAAAAGAACACTGGTAATATTTATGAGTCTATTGTGGTAATGGCCAAACGTGCTAATCAGATTAGCGCCGAGATGAAGGAAGAATTGGATTCAAAGCTTGCTGAATTCGCAACATCCAACGACAACCTTGAGGAAGTATTTGAAAACAGAGAGCAGATTGAGATTTCTAAGTTCTACGAGCGTCTTCCTAAACCTAGCCTCATAGCGGCCGATGAATTTCTAGATGATAAGATATACATCCGGCGCAAGGTCGACGAGGTTAAGGAGAAAGAAGAAGGCGAAGATAAAGAATAGGGTAGGGATGTCCTAAATTTTGCTGGTTGTTCCTGAACCTAATGGACGTCTTTCACGTAATTAGATTATTCTGTTCTTAGGCAGATGAATATTCTCAAATTGTGATGGATCTATCAGGTAAGAAGATGCTGATTGGCGTTTGTGGCAGTATTGCCGCTTACAAAATAGCGCTTCTGGTCCGCTTGTTGGTCAAGGAGGAGGCAGAAGTAAAGGTTGTAATGACAGCCTCTGCCCAGGAGTTCATCACACCTCTAACACTGAGCGTTCTTTCCAAGAACCCTGTTCTTTCTGAATTTACGAAGGAAAACAATGGGGGCTGGCACAACCACGTTGAGCTCGGTGCATGGGCGGATGTATACCTGGTTGCTCCTGCTACAGCCAACACATTGGGCAAGATGGCCAATGGAATCTGTGATAATTTCCTGTTGGCTGTATATCTATCCGCGAAATGCCCGGTTTATTTCGCTCCGGCTATGGATCTGGACATGTACAACCATCCATCTACACAGGCCAGCATAAGCAAGCTAGAGGGATATGGCAATGTACTTATACCGCCAGAAGATGGGGAGCTAGCCAGTGGCCTCGTTGGAGAGGGGAGGATGGTGGAGCCGGAAAAACTCTACGAGGTGCTTAACACCCATTTGAATCATTCTGTCAAAAAAAAAAGTAAAGTAGGTACTCTTGCTGGTAAAAAGGTATTGGTTACAGCTGGGCCTACTTACGAAGCCATTGATCCCGTTCGATTTATCGGCAATCACTCTTCAGGGAAGATGGGGTTTGCCCTTGCGGATGCGCTGACCAGGGCGGGAGCTAGTGTCACCTTAGTTTCTGGCCCAACCTCTCTCAAACCTGCCAATGCAAATATTGACCTGGTCTCAGTGGTCTCAGCCGAAGATATGCTGAACGCTTGCTCTGAGCGGTTTCCTGATCAGGATATCGTCATCATGAGTGCTGCGGTTGCAGATTTCACACCAGTTGAAGTGGCACATCACAAGATCAAGAAAAACGGTGCTGCTTTGTCCATTGAACTGATTCCAACTGTTGATATACTTAAGGAACTTGGTTCGAAGAAAACCAAGAAGCAGGTCTTAGTTGGCTTTGCTCTGGAAACAGAAAACGAACTCGAGCACGCACAGGAAAAACTCAAAAAGAAGAACCTGGATATGATTGTGCTGAACTCCTTGAATGACAAAGGTGCCGGATTTGGTGGAGACCAGAACAAGGTCACGATCATAGGAAGAGGTAATAATATCGCTGAATATAAGTTAAAGCCAAAGGCAGCCGTTGCCAAGGATATTGTGAATGCAGTTAGTGAACTTATTTAAGCGTCATATCAGTATTAAAAGGACTATAGGGATCAGCATGCTAATGGCTGCGTTGACCTTGCTTTCTCCCATGCGGGCTAATGCTCAAGAATTGATCTGCACAGTTCAGATTCTCTCTTCACAAATTCAATCCAGTGATAAGCGTGCTTTTGAAACCCTCAGAAAGGCGATCTACGAATTTATGAATACCCGTAAGTGGACCAATGATCAGTTCAGAACCGAAGAGCGAATTGAGTGTTCAATACTGATCAACATCACAAAATGGAACAAGCTGGATCTCTGGGAAGGAACCATGCAAGTGCAGGTGCGTAGGCCGATCTACAACTCTTCCTATAATTCACGCATTCTCAATATCAACGACCAGGATTGCATTTTTACATACCTGGAATATGACCCTCTTGAATTCTCAGAGAGCACGCATATCAGCAACCTCACCTCTATTTTGGCATTCTATGCCTATATAATTCTGGGTATAGACTATGATTCCTATGCTTCTAAAGGTGGGAATCCATACTTTCAAAAAGCGCAGAGTATTGCCAATAATGCCCAGGCGGCACCGGAACCAGGATGGAAAGCGTTTGAAAATAATAAGAAGAATAAGTACAATCTTGTGGAGAATATTCTCAACCAGATTTACAGTCCTTATCGGGAATGTCTATACCACTATCACCGGCATGGACTGGACGTGATGGTGGACGACGTAAATACAGGTCGATTAACTATTCTTGAGAGTTTAGAGAGTTTGATGCCCATTCACATTCGGCAGCGCAGCTCCTATATTCTCCAGGTTTTTTTCGATGCTAAAGCGGATGAAATTGTCAAGATCTTTACCGAAGCTCCCCCAGATGAGCAAGCACGTGTCATTAAGCTGCTGAATAAGATAGATCCCGCCAATACCACCAAGTACGTAAAGATTATTAAGAAATAGATGAATTGATTTTGACTGGCTCTTGATATTGTAGTTATCTTGACCCCGCGATTATTCCTAAATCATCACATCTCTCTCCAGATGTCTGAACCCTCTACTATATTCATCAAAGTTCTTCGTGAACGTCTGACAGATTCCCGAACATATTTATGGATGGGTATTGCAGTATTGGTGCATTTAATGCTGAAAATGCATGCGGCTATCATGACCTATTTTCATTTTAAAACCACAGATATGGATCAGGTTCTGATGTGGTATGGATTGGATGAAATGAGAAAGGGAAATTTTCACATGCCCCGTTACTATGGGCAAGATTACGGCTCCATGCTAGAGCCTTTTCTTGCAATACCATTTACAGGAGTAGATTATGATATTCTGTTGCCTTATGTGGCATATGGGGTTTTATTGGTTCCATACATACTAATGATTGTGCTGGGAACAAACGGGAAATTCTTCGCATTAGCAAGCGCTCTTTCAGCTGTATGCTTTCTTGGAGCTATGCCAACAGAATATCTGATGGTAGGAGTCATGCCTAAGGATATGGCAACAGGAGTAGCAGTGACAAGTTTAGGCCTACTGTTCTTGAGAAACGAGAAATGGTATGGATTATTTTTGGTTGGATTTTTTAGTCTTCTCGGTTGGTCAGTTAATTCCAATGCGGCCTTGTTTGGTGCTGTTTTAACCTTATACACTCTTTTTAGTAATCAGGGTATGACATTGCTCAAGCGGGGCCTGTATATCGGGTTAGGTTATGCTGTGGTGACTGTTATGCATGTCATGCTTAACGTCTATCTCCATAATAGTGGCATGATTGTCCATTCGCATTGGGAACTTGTTTTTCAGTTTGGTTTAATTGCGTCGGCCTTTGAAAATTTGGATTCACATTGGGGGCATATAGCAGTCCTATTCCATGCTAGAGGATGGATTTACCTGGTATTGTTTGTCCTTCTACTTATAGTAGCAAAGGTGCAGAAGAATAAGGCTGTGTTCATTGCAGCGCTAGCATTAACATTGATAACATGCCTATCTCTTGGGGTTAACAAAATCCATGATGGAACATCGAGCGTCTTTTTCAGCCTGTCTCGTATGTATATGGCCTTACCCGTGGCATGTCTGTTTTTGCTGACGAAGCTCAACATTAATACCAAGCTTTACATGCCACTCATACCGCTTATAGCAACTCTGTTAATTATCCAAACAGGTAAAGCTAAATTTAAAGCAGACGAGCAAGTGATGTTCGTGAATAATACTGTTATTACTATTTCAGACATTAAAGATTTGAAAAATGGCTGTAAAGAAATCGAGGAGATTTGGATCGACACTAAGGCGCAAGCCATACTGTTTGGGCCAGGTAAATTACACGAAGCCTGGAGCTTTTCCAGAGCTTGTCCGTGCCTTACGGAGATAGAACTAATGGTCAGACCAGAGTATGAAAGAAAAACCTGGGACCTAATTCAACTAGATGCTGATACTTTTAGTCAATTTCTCTGGTTCTCCACAGAATCAGTTGAAACCCTAAGTGCTGGAATTGGTAAAGCTTCGATTACAAAGTTGGATTCAATCACCTATTTTAAGAATATCTATCTGGTGCAGGGGGCCAATTTGAATCCAATGCAGATCTATAAAGATGCTGGTTTCGAATCCGTAAAATATAAATAGAATTCACTTCGTTCGCCTCATTAATGACGTGAGTATAGCGAACAGAATAACGTGATGCAGGCACCAATAATTTCTATCTTAGCGCCGTGATAAAAACACTCTCCATACAAAATTATGTTCTCATTGAAAAGCTCGACCTGGAGTTTGATAAGGGGCTGTCAATAATCACTGGTGAAACAGGAGCCGGTAAGTCTATACTCGTCGGCGCCTTGTCATTGATACTTGGCGAGAGGGCCGATACCACTGTGTTGCAGGACCGGAAGACCAAGTGCATTGTTGAAGGTACCTTTGAAGTGGGTGGGTATGACCTGGCCAACTTATTTGCCAGGCACGACGTGGATCAGGAGACTACAACCATCATACGTCGAGAGATTAATCCTGCCGGAAAGTCCAGGGCATTTATCAACGATACACCGGTTAAGCTGGCCGTGTTGAAGGAATTTGGGGTCGAGCTGGTGGATATCCACTCACAGCACGAAAAGCTCCTGCTCTATAATCCTGGATTCCATTTATCTGTGGTTGATGCATATGCTCAGCATGATGGAGCGCTTGCAACTTATCGCCAGGCATTCAAAGCTTATCAACGTGAGCAAAAATTATTGGATGAGCTTATTGAAAAGGAGAAGTCAGCCCTTTCTGATTTCGATTACTTACAATTTCAGGTGAAAGAGCTTGAAGAAGCAGATTTGGAGGGGCAAAGCGTAGAAGGGTTGGAAGAAGAAGCCAGCCAGCTGAGTCATGCCGAGGAGATCAAACAGGGTTTGCAAAATGCTGCCAGTGCGCTTAGCAATGAAGAAGTTGGGGTAACAGCAACGATATCCAATACCATTGCCAACCTATCCAGGGTGAGCGACTACCTCAAGAGCGTAGAAGAACTGGAAGGCAGATTGAAGAGTCTTTCTGTGGAGCTTGACGATATCGTCTATGAAATGGAGCGCATTCAGGAGAATACTGCCTATGATCCCCAGCGGCTGGAAACCGTTAACGATGTACTCAACAAAGTGAATCACCTAATGTTCAAACATGGGGCGAATACTGTTAAGGATTTGATTGATCTTAGGGACAGTCTTAAATTGAAACTGACAGATACAGAGTCTTTGGAAGAGGACATAGCTGCTAAGAAAAAGGAAATTGACCTGCTCCATGCGTCTTTAACAGGCAAGGCATTAATAATATCCAAGCGGCGAAAAGGTGTCTTTGATCAGATGGAATCAGAACTAATGGGCCTTATACGTGAAATGGGAATGGATGATGCGGAACTACAGGTGAAACACAGCTCAAGTAAGGAATTAGGGGCAAGTGGAGTAGACGAGGTAGAAATATTGTTGAGAGCCAATAAGGGCGGAATGTTCTCTGAATTGAGCAAAGCAGCTTCAGGGGGAGAACTGTCGCGGGTTATGTTGGCCATTAAGTCTTCTCTTGCCAGGCTCAAGGCACATCCAACCATAATATTTGATGAAATTGATTCAGGTGTTTCAGGTGAGGTAGCTGATAAAATGGGTAGCTTGTTGAAGTCAATTGCAAGCTCTTTACAAGTTATTGCCATCACGCATTTACCGCAAATTGCCAGCAAGGCCAATGCGCATTACCTGGCATTCAAACTCAGCGATAAAGACATGGCGCATTCCAATATCAAGATGCTCAATGATGAAGAGCGGGTTGACGAGATCGCGAAGATGCTGAGTGGTGAGGAAATGTCTGAGGCGGCGGTGGAGAATGCCAGGGAGTTGTTGAGGAGTAAGTAGCCGGTAGTGTTATACAAATAGCTTTTTTCACTTAATTAAAGTTGAGAGATAGCCCCGTTATCACCGTCCGTACAATGGTTTATAGCCTTGCTCTGAGCTAAGGACATCCGCTTCACGATTTGTATTACCTTTATCCTATATATAATTCGCGTCAGATGAAACATGCGCTAACAGGCGTTACTTCCCGCTTGCTATTGGGAGCTATTGGAACGCTTGCCCTGACCATTATGGGTTGTGGCCCCGAAAGCTATCGGGAGGATGAGGAGAAATTTTTGGACAGCACAAAAGAAGAACTAGTAGAAGAAAAGGATGAAACAGTTGTACACAAATCTCAGGTTATGGCTTTTCAAGCAGAAATGAACGAGCAATTTGGGGATTCCGCACACTCGCCTTTGCTTCCTGACGATCTTGCTGCGTTTGAAGTGCTGGAGTTCTTCAATATCGATCCCGAATTTAGTGTTGACGCCGATTTTACAAGGATAGTCAGTGAACCCTTTGAGATGCCTACTACAACGGACAGAAAGCCCATCTACGAGAAGTATGGGGAAGCTAATTTTACCCTTAAGGGAAAGGAATTTGTGTTGACACTATTTCAGAGCCACAAAAGCAGGGAAGACTCGGTATGGAAGAATTATTTGTTTCTGCCATATAATGATCTAACTAACGGCAATGACACCTACGGCGGAGGGCGCTTCATTGATGTGCTCATGCCTGAAAATGGAACGGTGGATATAGATTTCAACAAGTCCTACAATCCGTATTGCGCTTACAACCACAAATACTCATGCCCAATCCCTCCGGAAGAGAATTTTCTGGAGGTGCGCGTTACGGCAGGCGTGAAGGCCTGGGCAGAACACTGAGGCCTGGCCCACTATCTGCATTTTAACCTTAATCGTAAAATTCATTGAACGGGAGTGGAGTACATCTTCCGAATTCTCGCATAGATAAGAACCAGCGTGGCCTTGGTATTGTAATTTCGCTCTCCCAGCAAGTCGAGATCACTGCCTTTCAGTGCATCGTGAAAGTAGAAGGAGATGACCTCTTCATAAACTTTGTTGATTTTCTTTTCCGTCACCTTGTACTTTAAGACGTACCTATACTTCTTTGGATTCAATTGAACCAGGCTATCCGTGTGGCCTGGCTCAACGAGGAGGCAGCGGAAAGTTGGTTTCGTTACCAGGTACATGTTCTGGATGTATTCAATCTTGGAGAATTCCTCAGCAATCGCTGCCGAGTCACGTTCGTTCAGATTTGACTCAAGATATTTAAGCGGAATGTTTTCAACCAGCAACGTATAGTGCCTAAGATTTTCTGGAATATCCTGTCGGTACTCTTTTTGAGCCAACAAATAAAAAGGAAGGCATACGACCATTAAGATGCGCTTAAGCCTTCTGACGATCATATGCCTTCTCCATCTCTTCATCCTATCCCTTTTTAAGGACGAGTGAGGAGATGATAGAAACGATCAATCCAATTAAAAACACGGTACTGAACATGATAAAGAAAGTGAACATTGGATTTGCGAACATTTCCTTTTCTGACTCCATTTGTGCCAAGGCGGTTTTGAACTCTTCCTCAGACATGGTCGCCTGCATCTCGCTTGCATAAGTTGCATAATAGGTCTCCATCCACTCTGGATTGATTACAGTCGTATAAAAGACGTCGCCTGCACCGATCAACACAGCCGGAAACATTACGATGAGTAATCCTATCGCCAGTCCTTTTCCAAAGGTGATGTTGCCGTTGTTTTCATTGTCACGATAGTGTTTGATGCCGAAGTATACGACTGAGGTTGCGATGATCATGCTCGAATAACCTAATATTTCCTGGGTATCGAAGTCAAGCGGGTCTGTCATTTCTGACATTGCCATGAGGACTTTTCATGATTTCTGGTTTTATGATTTGTGACAGCAAATTAAAGTCAGTCGCCTTTCATTGTCCTCATACTTTAGTACCAATTTGCTGTCCTATCTGGTATGATAGGATGATTCATACTAAAGTACCAATAATAATTGTAGTTGATTATGGGATCAACCCGAACGCTTTGGCTTTGTTCAGCGCGTCTGTCCGCCGCTGGGCATCGAGTTTTACAAGCAGGCTGGACACGTGAGTCTTGACAGTACTTTCTGATAAGAATAGTTCTTCGGCGATTCCCTGGTTAGAGTGTCCCTTATTCATGGATTCCAGTACCTCATACTCCCTTTTTGTGATTCCCAGTTTGATGATTGCTGCTTCATCCACTACAAAATTCTCTTTAGCCGAGTCAATAACGATCTCCTTTGGCGGATTCATTTTTTTGTTCAGGTAAGTGCCGAGAACGAAAAAAGCGATGGCAATCCCGCCAAGGATCAATTCCGTATCTAAGGAACCGCTTAAATAGGTGTATTCAGAAATTTTTAGGAGTGCCAGTATTGCGGCAATGAGAAGTCCAAAACCAACGACGGTTTGTTTCACTGTTTAGGAAATTTCATGTCCCATCTTATCTCTCTTGGTTTGGAGATATTTCTCGTTGTGCTTGTTGGGCGGTATTTGGATAGCAACATTGTCCACGATTTCCAACCCATAACCAATAAGTCCGACGCGCTTCTTTGGATTATTGGTGAGCAGCTTGATTTTCGACACCCCTAAGTCTCTTAGAATCTGCGCCCCGATGCCATAATCACGGTTGTCCATGTCAAATCCCAGTGCAAGGTTGGCTTCTACCGTATCCTTTCCTTCTTCCTGAAGTTTATACGCTTTTAGCTTGTTGATCAGCCCGATTCCTCTTCCTTCCTGCTTCATGTACAATACGATTCCTTTGCCTTCGGCTTCCACCATCTCCATGGCCTTTGCCAACTGGTCTCCGCAGTCGCAACGCAGGGAGTGCAGAATGTCACCAGTAGCACAAGAGGAATGAACCCGAACAAGAACAGGTTCATTTTCTTCCCATTCACCCATCACCATTGCGAGATGCACTTCTCCCGTTGTATTTTGCGTATAGGCTGTCAACTTGAACTCCCCAAGTTTCGTGGGCATCGCTACAGTGACTTCCTTCTCAATCAGGTTTTCGTTCTCCAGGCGATAAGAGATGAGGTCTTTAATTGAAATGATCTTCAGGCTAAATTTGTCTGCAATAACGCGTAGATCGTCTAACCGCGCCATGCTGCCATCATCATTCATTATTTCAACGAGGACACCTCCCGGTTTAAATCCTGCCAACCGTGCAAGGTCGAGTGAAGCCTCCGTATGGCCGGCCCGGCGCAGCACGCCACCTTGCTTCGTCTTTAGCGGAAAGATATGGCCTGGGCGTCCGAGATCTTCAGCTGTGGTATCAGGATTGACTAAGGCTTTAACAGTTTTTGATCGATCACTTGCACTTATGCCCGTAGTGCAACCATGTCCTTTTAGGTCTACCGAGATGGTGAAGGCAGTTTCGTGCAAGGCAGTGTTGCGGTTGACCATTAAGTCCAGATCGAGCTCTACACATCGCTTCTCTAAAATTGAAACACAGATCAACCCCCTGCCATGGGTGGCCATGAAGTTAATGATCTCAGGTGTGGCAACTTCTGCAGCCGCTATAAAGTCTCCTTCATTCTCCCTGTTCTCATCGTCAACCACAATGACCACCTTTCCAGCTTTGATATCCTCAATAGCTTCCTTTACCTTATCTAGCTTAACTGGCATTTTATTCTGTAAAATATTTATGCAAATTTACGCAAAAATACGCATCAATTCATCAGAAGATGTGTCCCAATCATATCTTGAAACTACGAAGTCTCGACCTCCTTTTGACAAGGTAGCAGCAGTATCAGAATTGTCGAGCAGTTTTAGGGCGGAATTGGCATATTCGGCCGTGTTCTTGCCTAGAAGCACATTCCTTCCATGTTCTGCACCGATTGCGTTGTTAGCCATTACAGAACAAACGCAGGGCAGCTCCATCGCCATGGCTTCAAGTATCTTATTTTGCATCCCAATGCTAATGTGCATGGGAGCTATAAATACCCGGGATTGGGCGTAGCAAACCCTCATATCTTCAACCCATCCCGTCACGGTCACATGTTCTGACGCCAGTGATTTTACCTGGGGTACCGGACTTACACCAGCAATCACCAAATTCGTTTCAGGCCTCTGGGTCTGAATCAGCGGCAGGACCTCTTTAGCCAGATATATTGCTGTTTCAATATTCGGTGGGTATGACATGTTACCGGCGAACATCAGGTCATATTTTTTCTCCGCCGTATCAGAAGGTGAGAAGAAAGTTGTGTCCACGCCGTTGGGTACGATCCTGATCGCATTGGCATCCTCATGTTCAATATGCCCGCGATCCTGCTCGGAAATGATGGTTGTTGACACAAATCTATTGAAGACTTCAGCTTCATATGCCCTTAATCTTTTGAGTTCTAGCTCCAGTATCGCCTTGAGGAAGAAGGTGGCCTTGGGAATTCTTCGCTCAATTCCCTTGGACAGCGCGTCCATATAATCCAGTGTCAGTGGAATATGTTCTATATCCTTCACATATTCGGCAGTTCGTACAAGCTGGCAATAGATATGATCAGGTTTAAAAGATGCAATGCGTTCTTTGAGTTTTTTTTGCGCTTTTGATGAGTAAAAGTAGCCTACCTGAAGAGGAAGTCCCTTGAAAAATGCCTTAAAAATGTTGAAGTAGATACTGAACCAATTCAGCTTGACGATTTCTACATTGCAACAAAATTCCCCGAGCACTTCAACTGCCTTTGTACTCGAACGGGCCGAGGGGTCATCCAGGGCAAATAGCTCCACCTCATACCTGGTTGAAAGCACTTTTATCTGGTTGAATGCCCGCAGTTTGTCTCCTTTTTCCAGAGGATAGGGTACCCTTGATACAATCACCAAAATTTTCTTCATCTGACTCAGGAAAGAGACTTGTAGAACTCAATGAGCTTCTGTGAAATTACTATGTTGTCGTATTTATTCCGAACCAATTCCTTCGCGTTGCGTCCAACCGCTTTACATAGATCGATATCTGTAGAACACTTTACAATGGCCTCCACAAATTCGTTGGGAGTATCCGCAATAAAAATGTCTTTGCCATGCTCATACTCTATACCTTCAGCACCTATAGCAGTGGAAATGATGACCTTCCCCAGTGCCATGCCTTCTATTATCTTTACCCGCATCCCGCTTCCCGAGAGTAAGGGCACGATCATGATCCCATTGTTATTCATATACTGCCTGGCATCTTTAATATGGCCCATGGTCTCCATATTGGGGTCGGTAGTGTTCATCAACCACTGGGGCATGCCCTTGCCCGCTAAGTGAAGTTTGATCTCAGGTAAGGCCTTTTTGACATCTCCCCAAACATCGTTGAGAAACCATTCAATAGCTTCCAGGTTCGGCATCCAATCCATAGACCCAAGATGAAACAGGCTTACCGGATCAGCTATCTCAACGATTGGATCTTTGATCTCATCTACGCCAATGGGGATGTCTGTCATTGGTACCGCACTCCCCAATTTCTCCTGCATTTCCATATCTCTGGTGGTAATGCAGGCAATGGCGTCGTACTTGTTCATATGATCGATCTCGTATTTCTTAAGTCTTGTTGTCAGCAGGCTCAGGTATGCCTTTTTCAGAGGGTTCTTACAGGCCGCACTGCGACGTTGCCATATTTCAAACTCCACGTTATGGGAGCGAAGCACCACCTTTGCTTTTGAATATTTGCGGATGGTACCCAGATAGGGAGCGACAAACAAGCTTTCGAGCTGCACAATGTCATATTCCTCCTCCTGCAGGATTTCTGCCAGTTTACTATCAAAATCATCCGAAATAAACCGCTCTATATTATATGATTTATCCGTGAAGAGGTTAAAGAAGGCAGCGCTAATTCGAATGGCTGTGTCGATATAGACCGCTTCAATCTTAGTGGATTTCACGTACTCCTGATCAATTTCATCAATATACACCAGGTTGTTAGGGGTGTTGATGGCCAGCACCCGCACCTGATTTCCGGTGTTGATCAACCCCTGTGTGAGATTGTTCATGGCAATGCTTCCGCCGTCTCGGGGAGGGTAGGGTACTTTATGACAGAGCTGAAGAATCCGCATTTAGTGGCTCACAAATTTGCAAAGATAGACGTGAATATGGCTGCACCAAAACATAATGTGGGGCATGCACGAGGTTCCCTGATAGGAGTGCCGGGGCTTGATCTGTAAAAAACGTAAAATTTCATACCTTTGAAGCATCGAGGCAGTTTAACGGTCAACAAGGGAAATTTATTAGTGCAAATGGAGGTTTGGTGAAATATTCCTGGTCAATACAACGTATTATATAAAATTAGATTTATCATGGCAGTTGAAACGGTGGACATGGAACTGGGTTTTACGGCACCCTCCTTTAGCTTGTTGAACACGCTGGATGGCCAGATGACAACGCTAGACTCACTGAAATCGGATAAGGCTACGGTGGTCATGTTTATCTGCAACCATTGTCCGTATGTTATGAGGATACAGCAGGGATTGATCTCACTAGCCAATGATTATTTGCCCAAAGGCGTGGCGTTTATCGCTATTAGCAGCAACAGTATTGTGAGCCATCCCCAGGATGGACCGGAGCGAATGAAGGAACTCGGGGAGGAACTAGGATTTCCATTCCCCTACTTATATGACGAATCCCAGGATGTTGCGAGGGAATACGGTGCTGCCTGTACTCCTGACTTCAGCATTTTTAATGGGACCATGGCCTGTGTTTATCGCGGGCGATTTGATGATTCCAGGGCTGGGGGAGACCGGCCTGTTAACGGATCAGATATCCGAAATGCCTTGGACAACCTTTTGTCTGGCAACGCGGTAGATCCAGAGCAAAAGCACAGTATTGGCTGCAGTATCAAATGGCACCCATAATCGCTGATGGTAACCCTAAAAGGGAATCTATAGTATAAGGTTAAAATTATTGTCCGAATGGCTTCTTAAAGAGGGAAAGCAGGTGTGTAAATGATGGAGAAAATGTCACATATTTCAAGGGTAACGATGCTCATACTTGTTTTGAGCCCGCTTGCTGGCATGGCTGGAATTGACGCTGATGTTAAGAGTGATAATGATAAGGCGGACTCCCTTGTGAAGCCTATGGTACCTAAGGATTCTTTGGTGGGTGAAATCCGTGCCTTTCAGTCCATGGATTTCATGACCAAAGCAGAAGTCTATGGCATGATCGACTCATTGCTGGACCTTGATGAAATCCCTAAAGAACTAATTCGGGAAATTCAACTCGTGGTAAGTAGTAAGTATGCTAAGATCACAGAGGTTGAGATAGCGGCAAAAGAGCAGGCCTATCCCGCAAGCCAGTATTATGGTAAATGGGATACCTACAATACCCATCCCTATCCTGAATCACTGTCAAAAAATGATACTTCACTGGAATTGGTGCTAAGCCGTCCTGGAGAAGCATACATACCTCCTGTCATAGGTTTGATCACTTCGAATTTCGGAGACGGGAGAAACCACAGTGGAATGGATATTGATTTGCAGGTATTGGATACGGTTGTCTCCGCTTTTGATGGAGTTGTTCGAATAGCGAGAACACATGGCGGCTATGGGCGGGTAGTGGTGGTGAGACACTATAATGGCCTGGAAACGCTGTATGCCCACTTACACAGGATTAAGGTAAGAACAGGTCAAAAGGTTAAAGCTGGTGAGTTGGTGGGCCTGGGAGGCAGTTCAGGACACTCTTCCGGCAGCCACCTGCATTTTGAAGCACGATTCAAAGGCAAACCATTGAATCCACGCCATTTTATCGATTACAGGAACAATGTACTGGTGAATGACACCGTTATACTTAACAGAACAAGGTGGAGCTATTCTGTCGTTCCTAAAGGGCTTAAATACCATAGAGTGGCTAAAGGGGAGTTCTTGTACCTGATTTCGAAACAGTACGGAATCTCTATCTCCCGGCTTTGTGAGTTGAATGGTATTACAAGAAATTCAATTCTTCATGTCGGGCAGAAGTTGAGAATTTCTTAATTCAAATTTTATTACAGAATGCTAAAGTGGATACTCACGCTCTTCTGCATATCCTTGCTTCTCTTACCTACACTGTCTTCAGCACAGGACGACCCCATGATTGTAGGTTTTCAGTTCCGCCCTATATTCAAGAATAAGTTCTTCAATTCAGGAAATACTGATTTGATCCAGAACAATGTCAATTTTACCATTGCTCCCAAGTTGGGATATTCCTGGGGCATGGTGATAAGGAAACAATTCGCCAGTAAATTGTCCTTTGAAGGGGGCATCAACTATCTCAAACGCAAGTATATCTTAGGCGTAGAGGATCTGGATAGCTCGTTTGCCACCACTGCTGAATTTGCCATTGTAGAGTATGAAATACCCCTATCCGCCATGGTCCATGTTCGTTTAGGGGAGAGAATATATATGAACAACTCGGCAGGTTTGAGTTTGAACATGTTCAAAAGAAGTGAGGTGGAGTATGTGGATGATGTCTCCTATACTTTCATCCGCAGATCCTGGATGAACTTCGCACTGATAGCCAATATTGGGTGGGAATACCGGACAGAAAGCTCTGGGTATTTCTACCTGGGCTCTTCCTACCAGCTCCCCTTCACCAAGGTAATTTCGATGTCAGCCGATTATACCAAAAACGTTGGGATCGAAGAATTCAATACTGATATGAACCTGGGCTTCTTTACGGTGGATTTGAAGTATTATCTGCCCGGTCATGCAGACTAAACCCCAGACTGAAACACAGACCGGGACATAGGAAGTTTATGCCCAATAATACACACCTTAGGGTACTAGCCTTCCTGTGGAATAAATGTGATCTTAAACACGGTGCCCGCTTGCTTAACGCGCTCGATGGTTCCATCTAACTGTTCTGTGAAGATTTGCACTAATTCAGTTCCCAGGGAATTGGACTCCTGGTGCTTAAAATCCAATGGCATGCCAATGCCGTTATCACCAATAATCATCTGGTACTCATTATTGTTGATTTCCTGGACCTCAAGAGTGACTTCTCCCGACTCCCTATCTGCGAATGCGTACTTAAAGGCATTGGTCATGATTTCATTGATAATAAGTCCGAGTGGGATCAGCGTTTTGGAGCCGAATTTAACGGAAGGAATATCTAGTTTAAGGTCAATTTTTTCTCCCAACTTATAGGAAAAGGCAATTTGTTCTACCAGTGATTCGATGTATGTACTTGTATCAATCTTTGAGAGTTCATCGCTTTGGTACATGTTCTCATGGATAATAGCCATTGCGGCAATTCTATTCTGGCATTCTTGAAACATGGCCACTATTTTTTCATCATCTATTTTATTGGCCTGTAATCCTAACAAACTCTTAACGATTTGCATGTTGTTCTTCATCCGATGATGAGTTTCCTGCATCATTATTGTCCTCTCTTCTTTTTGTTTTTCTACCAGTTTCTTTTGCTCTTCAATAACTTGTTTTTGTTTACGTGTAACCCTATACCGGTTGAACATTAACCCACCAAGCACCATCAATACTAATATACCTCCATACAGCGCGTTCTTTTCTGTTTTTTCTTGTTCGAGTTGCATCTTCTGTGCAGTGAGTTGTGCGTCTGTCACTTTTTTAGCTTCGGCAGCGATAACGCTGTCGGTTGCCGCTTTTTCCCTGTATTCGTATCTAGCCTGTTGGTTGGCTGTTGCTTTTATGGCTTCTTCATTGTTAATACTATCACGCATGCGAATTTCCAGGTTACGCAATTCAAGTGCTTCTTGCCAGTTACCTTGCTTATCAGCTATATCATAGAGTAGTGATGCAGCAATCTTCATCTCATGAACATTACCTATTTCCTGTGCTTGTTGCAGGGCTCTTTTCCCCCTGGCCTTGGCGCTCTGCAACTCTCCCTGTGATAACTCTACTGTACCGATTATACTCAAAGAATTGACTATTCCTTGTTTATCCCCTATTTTTTCTCTTATCTCGAGACTTTTGTGGTAGTATTCCAGTGCCACTGGGATGTTGTCCCTATTTTCATAAATACACCCAATATTGTTTAAGGAGGTTGCAATTCCTTCTTTATCGCCTATTTCTGTGTAAATCCTCAAACTCTTGTGGTAGTATTTCAGGGCCAAAGGAGTATTGCCCTTCTTCTTATGGATGAACCCAATGTTGATCAAGGAGGTTGCAATCCCTTCTTTATTGCCTATTTCTTCCTGTATTTTTAAACTTTTGTGGTAGTATTCCAGGGCTATTTGCAGGCCTCCCTGCTCATCATAGATAAACCCGATGTTGTTAAATGCGTATCCAATTCCTTCTTTATCCCCTATTTCTTCATATATCTTTAAGCTTTTGTTGAAGTATTTTAAGGCCAATGGAATGTCGCCTTGAGTTTGATGGATAGACCCGATGTTGATCAAGCAGTTTGCTTGTTCTTCTTTATTGCCTAGTTCTTCATGAATACTTAAACTTTTGTGGTTGTATGCTAATGCTGATGGAATTTCACCTTTTTGTATTAGTAAATATCCTAACCATCCATAACTTTCACCTCTTCCTTTTATGTAATTTATCTTTTCGCTTATTTGTTCAGCATTTTTACAAATAGTTATCGCTGAGTCTGGATTTTTCAGATAATAATATGCTGCAACATCAAAATAAGCTAAAACCACTGTTGTATCGTGGCTTTTTGAATTGTTAATGATGGCATTTAAACTATCTATTTCTTTTTGCTCTTCGGCAGAGAACTGAGCAAAGGTTACCTGACCAGCTAAGAGCAGGAAGAGGAGAGACAGGTTGTTTTTTACCTTATATAATTTTGGGATTTTCATTATGGTTACATCATGTATAATTACTTGTGCCTACAGCACTTTTATTCGTAAGTTCTAAATTAACGCAGGTTCCACTGTCCTGACAACTATTTTAAGGGGTTTGTGGCGAACAAAGTGTAAACTGGGGTGAACAAAAGTAGACCAGAGGAGGTCTGGGGTATATCCTTGAGTTGGTCGGGGTTTGTATGGGAATTAAATATTCATCAATGCAACCTGTTTCTTAATGACCTTAAGGCTGTCCCGGTGTGAATACCCGACTGGAATATCTACTTCGTTGATGCGCACCGATTGTGCCATAGCATTCTGCACTTTATCGATACGAATGACATACGAGCGATGTACGCGCAAAAACTGTTCATTGTCTGGTATTTCATCCACAAGAGACTTCAATGTGGACCGAACAAGAAAAGTCTTCTTCTTGGTATGAACCTCGACGTAATTGTCTGCCGCTTTGAGCCATAAGATTTTCTCAGAGTCTATTTTGACCAACCCGGATTCTATGCGCACGACCAAATATTTTTTCGTACGAACCTTGCTCAGCAGCACCCGCAGCAGGGCCCGCACAACATCGCGATTGTATGTTAATATGCGTATCTTAAAAAATGCATAGATACCCGCAAGCAAGATCGCCCAACTGAGAACCTTGAACCACCACATCTGCCAGAAGGGCGGTGAAATCTTTATTAACAGGTTTGCGGGCTGAGTACTCCATGTTCCATCTCCGTTAGTGGCGCTGACCGTGAATAGATAGTCTCCCGGTGGAATGGTGGTGTATTGTACATTGCGATTGGAGGTGTATATCCAGTTGGTGTCGAGGCCCTCCATTTTGTATTTATATACAATACGGCCTGCATTCTTAAAACTCAACCCGGAATAGTGGATTTGCAAATAGTTCTCATCATATGAGAAGTTGTAATCACTGCTTAATTTAACCTCTTCAAAATTGACTTCCAACCCAGTAATGCGCACTGGAGGCGCGGCTGCATCATTGCTCAGTTTAGCGGGGTCAAAGCGGTCGATGCCCCTGTTAGTGGCCAGCCAGACGATACCTGATTGGACATAAACCCCATTGATTTCATTACTGCTCAAACCGTGCGTTAAACTATAGTTGGTAATCGAATAACGATATTTTTCTACCTGTTCCAATTT
>JYMV01043864.1_pt1 | contig 67341 bp, 66 predicted proteins | sample 338911 | NCBI WGS metagenome assembly JYMV01 (sample SAMN03354496, study PRJNA234377) | hydrothermal vent metagenome | biome: Deep sea; feature: Hydrothermal plumes at the Eastern Lau Spreading Center, Western Pacific Ocean; material: Seawater | place: Tonga | collected 2009 | depth 2000 m m | reverse complement strand
ATGTAGCGATGGCTTATGCAAGATTTATTTATTAATTTATTTAAGTTAGTATTTTTTTTCAGGGGGTTTTTTTTGAAAAAAAGAGTTATTAAATGTCGTGCTAAATTGCATATTGAGCCAGGTAGCAGATCCAATGGTTTGCCATGGTCCATTTAAGTTTTCATCGCGTAAATTAAATTGCCATTGAGAGGGTGAGCGAATAGGTTTGGAAAGAATCCGAAAGTAGGCGTTATTCAGCGTCAGTCCCACTTTGGTTCCCCAAAAGGCAGTAATCTTTGATAAGGCTTGCGTTATTGTTTTTTGTTTTATATGCGGGGTCACGGCCCTGTTGGCCCACATCGAATGTACTCGTCCCCAATTAGGGGCGGTGATTCGCCCTTGTTCATTAATGAAGGGTAGCCAGTGGTAATGATGGTCGCTACCTAGATATTGGATAGCTAAAATACGATTATACCCTTGGAAATGATCGTGAAGATAAAGTGCGTGGGGGGTAATGCCTAAAAAAGTATGACTTAAGACACAAATAATATTACTGGCATTGGTTATGGGCGTTAAAGCGGGATTTTCGTGTAAATTGAGTCGGTATAAAAAGGCATAATTGATGGTGCTATTCAGTTGTAGGATGACGAATAAACAAAGAATTTTAGAAAATTTGTAAATAAATTTAGCGGGTTGATTGAGGTATTGACTGTGCAACAGATCATAAAGAACCGTTGGGGGTAAGGCTGTATGGTGGGTTGGTTTTGAATTCTTGTTATTAGCAATGTGTTTTTTACCAATCAGCGGACCGATTCCGGGAATAGAAAGCAGTAGACTGAGCGGTAGCGTGTAGCGCATGTGGTAAAAGACAATGGTAAGCGCCTGAGTGCCATAACAATGTTCTTGTTGTTTGTTTAAAGTATATAGATTTTGAGAATGATTATTAAGGTCATCCTTAAATTGAATGGCGTTAAAAAAATCAAAGTGTTGTAATAAAATTACTTGGCGAACCTGGGCAGGGTTTTGCGGTTGATAAAAAACCGTAACTAATGGGGATTTATAGCTTATTTTCTTTTTTAGTATTCCCCACCAATGTGGCGGAATTGCAAGCGCATAGAAAAAAAACATAATAAGACCGAACGGATAAATGTTCAGTGACAGGGAAATTCCTAAATGTAAAGATGCGCCGACAATAAGAAGCAGGGGTTGAAATTGTCGTCGAAAAATAAAAAAAGGAAAAGTGAATTGAAAAATAATGATTATGTAGCCGATGCTGCGTTGCAGGAGTTCGTTATTTAGCAGCCATGAAAGATCAAGTGCAGAAATATAATAGGGGTGGCTTGAAGGGAGCCAGGCACCTAAGCCGTTTCGCCAATGCTCAGCCCATAGTTTATGGATGGCTGAGTCGGCATATAAGAAACACAGACAAAAGATGACCGGCAAAGAGTAGCAAAGCAGGGATACGTTCTGTGTTTTAGGATAATTAATAGTGAGGTTTCTTAAGCGATGGAATAGTAAGTCTAGTGACCAAGCCCGGTTAATAGGTAAGAACATCAGTAAAAAACCACTGGCAATCATAAATTGATCGAAGCCGCCCGAAAACTCATGACGCATGGGGGTAAAATTCAGGAAAACGAGCCAGAGTAAATAGTTACTGACCGTGGCAAATTGACAATGGCGGCCAACAATTAGGCAGAACCCAATTAATGCCCAAAATATCAGAAATAAAGGAATGAGGGGGTATGCGTTATCAATAAACGGAATTGGGTCGAATATTAAGTGGCGAAAAAATAATAAGAAGATGGTTTCCTGGAACACAATAAGTCCATAAAGGCAGCGGAATATAGCGAGGCCTGTGGCTGAAACAGAGGTGTCAATGTTTTGTCTTATAGCGGTTGCAATGAGTTGTCGCATTGTTTCAATTTACTGCTACGTCAGGGTGTTAAAAGGAATAAGAATAAAAGACTGGGCGTTACCAAGAATGGATGGAAGTCAATATCGAGAGATTAAGATGGAGGGATGAGCTGGTTTACGGCGGGTAATGTTAAGGATGAAAAAAATAAACCGCTAAAGCCCTGTTTAGAACTTTCAGCGGTTTATTATTTTAACTAGTCAGACTTGAGCTTGAGGCTCAGTCTCTATAGATATAAAACATCTATATTAGTCTTCATCTCCGTCTTGTGGAGCCATCATCCACTTGTACCAGAAATAAATTATGCCACCAAGTACAACAATACCAATCATACCAGCTGGTGTTTTTAACGTTTCGGTCATATCAAGAATAAATCCCATCGAGGATCCTCCAAAAAAAATAAAAAAATGCATTAGCATATAGAACTTCTTATTATAACAAATAGATAAAAGTTAGGCAATGATTTTTTTATTTGTAAATGATGGGGCCACATCGTTGGGTTGATGGTTTACTTGTAAAAAGCAATAAATATTGAAATTGTCAGTAATAAAGTTAAAGTATTATGATGTATAATGTCGTTGTACCTTGTCTATAGGGTAAGATTAATTTTTAACGGATTGATTGTTCATCTGTATTAACAAAATAACAAGAGAGAGAATTATGATAGGTGGTTTATTAACAATTTATGTGGCTTGTTGGACATATCAGGCTGCCGTTCGGGCTGGTTCTAGCGGGGTATTCAAATGGGTTGCAATTGCAGCAGGATCTCTTTTTGTAGTTCAGTTTCTCTGGATTCGAGTCGATGTCTTCTTGTTTTTAACCGAGAATTCCGATACTGGAGTTGATCAGGCTGATTTAGCAGCTATGCAGACCAAAGATTTGACCAATCGATTATGGTCAGCTTTTCGTGAGTTAGCGGCACCTTTGATTGGCTTTTTGGTTGCAGCCGTTATTCGAGCTAAATTTGTACTGAAAGGGGGCTTGGGGCCTTCAGTGATGTTCAGTCATATGAATATTTTCAAGGGTGCACTTTCTTCAATCGATAATGTTGAGGGCGAAACACCTAGTGCTAAGGGAGAAGAGGCCGTAGATAATTCAACTGATGCCTCGAAAAAGGACAAAGGTACAGAGTAAAAATAACGCTTTTTAAAAAGTAATACTTAGCGTTTAAAAGCCTAGGCCTAGCCTAGGCTTTCTTGTATGTGCGGGCTGCATTAGGTCATTATGCAAAGAAATTTATTAAATAAAATTCAATTTTATGAACAGTCGCCAGAATTTATTAACTGAACAATTAACGAAAAGAATTTTATTTTTGGACGGTGCTATGGGTACCATGATCCAGGAATATAAATTGAGTGAAGTCGATTACCGGGGGGAGCAGTTTGCTCACTGGTCCAGTGATCTTAAGGGAAATAATGATCTTCTATCGTTGACTCAGCCTGATATTATCAAAGCCATTCACCGGGCATATTTTGATGCCGGTTCAGATATTGTGGAAACCAATACGTTTAATGCCACAACTATTGCAATGGCTGATTATCAAATGGAGTCATTGGCGTATGAATTAAACTGTGTGTCTGCACAAATAGCAAGACAAGTTGCCGATGAAGTGACAAGGGCGACGCCAGAAAAACCGCGGTTTGTAGCCGGAGTTTTAGGCCCGACTAATCGAACAGCGTCCATCTCTCCCGATGTGAATGATCCTGGATTTAGAAATGTTAGCTTTGATAGTTTGGTTATAGCATACACGGAAGCGATAACCGGGCTTATTGATGGCGGTGCAGATATTTTATTAGTTGAGACTATTTTTGATACCCTTAATGCGAAGGCGGCACTTTTTGCTATTGATCAGTATTTTGAGAATAGCAACACCCGATACCCGGTTATGATTTCCGGCACTATTACGGATGCGTCGGGTAGAACGTTATCTGGGCAGACGGTGGAAGCTTTTTGGAATTCAGTTCGTCATATTCAACCGATATCAATTGGTTTTAATTGCGCCTTAGGTGCGGGTGAATTACGCCAATATGTGGAAGAATTAAGTGCACTGGCTGAAACTAATGTTTCAGCACACCCTAATGCGGGTTTGCCCAATGAATTTGGTGAATATGATGAATTGCCCGAAGCAATGGCGACCGAGTTAGATGATTGGGCTAAAAGTGGCTATATCAATATAATTGGTGGCTGTTGTGGAACATCACCGGCGCATATTAACGCCATTATCAAGGCGGTAGAAAAACACCCACCTCGAAAAATACCAACCCTAGAGAAAAAATGTCGCCTGTCCGGTTTAGAGCCATTTACTATTGGTTCGGAGTCGTTGTTTGTTAATGTCGGTGAAAGGACTAACATTACGGGTTCGGCACGTTTTAAGCGGTTAATTGTTGAAGAAGATTATGAGGCTGCCTTAGATGTAGCCAGACAGCAGGTTGTTAATGGTGCACAGATTATTGATATCAACATGGATGAGGGGATGTTGGAATCAAAGGAGGCAATGGTCAGGTTTTTATTGATGGTTGCTTCCGAGCCAGATATTTCAAGAGTTCCAGTGATGATTGACTCTTCTAAGTGGGACATTATTGAAGCTGGGCTCAAGTGTATTCAAGGAAAAGGAATTGTTAATTCTATCTCTCTTAAAGAGGGTGAAGCAATCTTTAAGCATCAGGCTCAGTTAATTAAACGCTACGGTGCCGCTGCTATTGTTATGGCTTTTGATGAAGTCGGACAGGCAGATACCCAAGAACGAAAAGTTGAGATTTGTCGCAGAGCTTATAAAATCTTAACAGAAGAAGTTGGTTTTCCTGCTGAGGATATTATTTTTGATCCTAATATTTTTGCTATTGCCACTGGAATTGATGAGCATAATAATTACGGTGTGGATTTTATTGAGGCGATACGTGAAATCAAGTCAACTTTGCCGCATGCGTTAATTTCGGGCGGGGTTTCTAATGTGTCATTTTCTTTTCGTGGTAATGAGCCGGTTAGAGAAGCAATACATGCGGTTTTCTTATACTATGCGGTTAAAGCGGGTATGGATATGGGGATTGTTAATGCTGGCCAGTTAGCCGTTTATGATGATATTCCAAAAGAATTAAAAGCGGCCGTGGAAGATGTTGTGCTGAATAAGCATGCCGATGCTACTGAGCAATTATTAGCGCTTGCTGAACAATTTATAGGTGGCAGTAGTACCGGTGTAAAGAAAGAAGATTTAAGGTGGCGGAATGAGCCAGTCAATAAACGGATCGCGTATGCGTTGGTTAAAGGAATGACCGAATATATTGAAGAGGATGCGGAGGAAGCGCGCCAGGGCTTTGATTTGTCATTGAATGTGATTGAAGGTCCACTGATGGATGGCATGAACGAAGTGGGTGACTTATTTGGTGCAGGCAAAATGTTTTTGCCACAAGTCGTTAAATCAGCAAGGGTTATGAAAAAAGCAGTGGCTTATTTGATGCCTTTTATGGAAAAGGAAAAGTCAGGGAAGATTGACAGCAACGGTAAAATTTTGATGGCTACAGTGAAAGGCGATGTTCATGATATTGGTAAAAATATTGTGGGTGTGGTTTTACAGTGTAATAGCTATGAAGTGATTGATTTGGGTGTGATGGTGCCAGCCAGTACTATTTTGCAGCGGGCAAAGGAAGAAAATGTTGATATTATCGGGTTAAGTGGACTAATAACGCCCTCGCTCGATGAAATGGTCTACGTTGCTAAGGAAATGGAGCGCTTGGGTTTTGAAGTTCCAATAATGATCGGTGGCGCAACAACCTCACGAGTCCATACGGCTGTTAAAATTGAGCATAATTATCATGGCCCTACCGTATATGTTGCGGATGCATCGCGGGCTGTTGGGGTTGCAAATAACTTATTAAGTGAGACTAAAAAAGAGACCTTTGTTAAAGGTATTCGCGCAGAATATCAACAGGTCAGAGATCGTCACAAGGGGCGGAAATCAAAAAGTACATTACTTGCTATGGTTGATGCAAGGGCTAATAAATTTGAGGTTAACAATAGTGAGCCACACCGGCCATCATTTTTGGGTAATAGAGTATTTGATAACGTTCCGTTAGAAACACTGGTTGAATTTATAGATTGGTCGCCATTTTTTCAAACATGGGAATTAGCCGGAAGCTATCCGGCCATTTTAGAAGATAGCGTAGTCGGTGAGCATGCGAAGGCTCTATTTCAAGATGCTTTTGAAATGTTGGAATTAATTATTGCTGAAAAATGGTTATCTGCGAAAGCGGTTATAGGGTTCTATCCAGCACATAGTCAAAGTGATGATATTGTGATTTATGAGGATGAACAACGGTCGTCCATACGTGAAACGTTGTGTCATTTGCGTCAACAAAACAGCAAGGTGCCGGGTAAAGCGAATTATTGTTTAGCTGACTTTTTATTGCCTGTTGAAGCCAGTCATAATGATTATATGGGAGCATTTGCTGTGACTGCGGGCATTGGCATAGAAGTAAAATTGGCTGAGTTTGAAAGTCAACATGATGACTATAGTGCGATTATGCTCAAAGCTTTAGCGGATCGATTAGCAGAAGCTTTTGCAGAATATATGCACCAACAAGTTAGAAGGAATTATTGGGGTTATAACAGTCATGAGGTGCTTGATAATCAAGCCCTCATTCATGAGTCCTATGATGGTATCCGGCCAGCTCCGGGGTATCCTGCGTGCCCGGATCATACTGAAAAAGATAAGCTTTTTAGTTTGTTATCAGCTACGGAAAATACCGGGATTGAATTAACTGAAAGTTATGCGATGTACCCAACTGCAGCGGTAAGTGGCTGGTATTTGGCACATGCTGATGCGCGGTATTTTAATGTCGGGAAAATAACGATGGACCAGTTGACTGATTATGCAAACAGAAAAGGATGGTCTGTTGAGGAAGCAAGGCGATGGTTGGCGCCTAATCTTCAAGATTAATTCGTAAATATGCTATGTCTTTTACATTGGTTTTACTGGGAACTGAGAGCTGTCATTTATGTGAGCAGGCTGAGGAATTAGTTTTATCAGCATTATGTCAGTTCTCCGGCGAGTTAGCGTTTATTAAAATTGACATCGCTGAGGAGTCTCAGTATTTAGCTTCTTATGAGTTGAGAATTCCAGTGCTTTGTCATTTTGATTCAGGAAAAGAGCTACAGTGGCCTTTTGATAAAGCGCAAGTGCTGTTGTTTATCAAAGAAGTACTGGATTGAGGTGTTCTTGGTCTAGCTATAACAAAACTGGCTTGGGTTTTATTTTATCAATTTCGATAATTGTTATTTGAGAATGTACCAGAAGACAGAATGAGTCTTCTGGTACAGGATGAGGTTTGTTTATAAAAGTCTTTCGTTATCAGGATCAGTTTTAGACGTAAGTGACTCAAAGCAAGCTAAAACGCTTTCGCTAAAATTGCGATGGGCATCGGCTAGGGCTTGTGCTGAACCAAAGGTTTCTCTCAGTGTGCTTAATTTTTTATTAGGATCATCTTTCTCTGCAGCATGTCCAGAAAGCTCGCTAACGTATAATTTGAATTTAATCAGATCAGTATAGCCCATATAGATAGGCGCACGTCTAGGATCCCATGAAAAAAGTCCGGGCATCTTTTTGCCACTTGTATCAACAATACACTGTGTGGTTTCATCGGGGTCTAGTGAATAATCAATCAGGTCTTGATCACTTTTCATCAGATTAAAAACGTATTCTTGGTATTGGTTTTTTTCATCATTACAGCCGGTTAGTAGTAGTGCGCAAAAAAACACGAGGGTGAATTGTTTCATAAGGATTTTTTTAAATATAGTTGGCATAATCTGTCAATTATACTTCAAAGTATAAGCCTTTTTAATGGCTAATTTATCTTGTTGCTCTGTAACGTGTTATTTTAGAAGATCATGGATTGTTTGTAAGGTGAATATCTTTCATTGCAGCTTCAACCCAAGCTTCAGCTTCATAATTTAGTTCAACGGCCTTTCTACCTTCACTGGGAATAAGGGGTCCTATACGAACGGTAATTGTTCCTGGGTATTTTAAGAAACTGTAGCGTGGCCAGAATTCTCCGGCATTATGGGCGACGGGTATGATTGGGTGCTGACTTTTTTCGGCCAGTAAACAGCCGCCCAGATTGAATTTTGTGGGCTCTCCGGGTTTTGTTCGGGTGCCTTCTGGAAAGATAAGAATCCATAATCCTTCATTGAGTCTTGTTTTTCCGTCACGTATTAATTTTTTTAGTGCTGAGAGCTGATTATTACGGTTAAGCGCAATAGGTTTTAATGTCGCAGCGGCCCAGCCCCAAATGGGTAGCCAAAGTAATTCCCGTTTTAGAACGGTCACTTGAGGAGGAAAAATCGCATATAAGGCGATAGTTTCCCAGGCTGACTGGTGTTTGCATAAAATAATTGCGTTTTGGTTTTCAGAGATATTTTCCAAGCCCTCAATGGTGTAATCTAATTGACAGATTAATTTGGTTAGCCACAGCACCGTGGTTGCCCAGAAATGCGCCAGTTTATAGCGGATTCGAAAAGGGAAGGGCGCGAGTGTCAGTATGATAATTCCCATAGAAAGTGTTAAACACAGGACACAAAGAAATAATACTGTTGACCGTATATAAAGCAGCGGTATATTACCTTGAAATGATGAATTGGGTGCAGTCATAAAGGTCATTAAAAATGTTAATCGTAAGGGTAGGGTTGTTGGCTAGGGTTCTGAGGCCTTTGCCTGTTTTAACTAAAAGTGGGGTAGCACCTGCAGATTGAGCAGCTTGAATATCACTTAGTTTGTCACCAATAAAAAAAGTTTCTTTTAATTGAAAATCATAATCTTCACTGCATTGTATTAATAACCCAGGTTTGGGCTTTCGACAATTACAGTGATCTTCAGGTTTGTGAGGGCAGTAATAAATGGCTTCTATTTCTCCGCCTTGCTGTTTGACCAAGGTATTCATTTTTTCGTGCATTTCCATGAGTGTTGCGGTATCAAAATAGCCGTGTGCCAGTCCCGATTGATTGGTGATGACAATTACTTTGTAGCCGTGCAAATTAAGTAAGGCAATGGCCTCAATACTTCGGTTTATAGGCCGCCATTGGGTAGTAGATTTAATATAATTATCAGAATCATGATTGATGACGCCATCACGGTCTAATAAAATAAATTTTTGGGCAGGCACTATTGTAATTTTGAAATATCAGCAATTTTCAGAAACAAATTTTCTACTTTATATAATAAGGCTAGTCGGTTCGTGCGTAAAGACAGGTCGTCACAGTTAACCATGATGTGCTCGAAAAATAAATCAACATCTTCTTTGAGTTGGGCCAAGCGATTTAATGCAGCTGTATAATTGCTGTCCTTAATTAAGGGTTGGATGTCTTTTTCTGCAGCGAGAGTCGCTGTTAGTAAATTTAGTTCTTGTTCTGCAACGAGGTTCTCAATGGTAGAATGAGGTGAGGTTTCAGATTTTCGTAATATATTTTTGATGCGTTTGTTGGCTTCAGATAAGCTGTTTGATTCGGGAAGTTCACGGAAGTCGCGAACGGCTTGTAGTCTTAAAAAGAAATCTAATAAGTTTTCAGGGGCGACGGTCAGGACGGATTCAAATTGGTCAAAAGTAAAGCCATGATCAAGGGTATAGCCTTTAAGCCGTTCATAGATAAAGGTGGTTATTTTTTGTTCTGTGAGTTCACGGTCAAAGTTATGGGTAAATTGGTTAAGACTGAAACTAATCAATTCAGCGATATTAATGTTAAGACGTTTCTCAATAATAATGCGGATAATTCCCAGTGTTGCACGTCTTAAGGCATACGGGTCTTTATCGCCGGTCGGAATGAGGCCGGCACTAAAAATCCCCACGAGGGTATCTGTTTTATCAGCGAGAGCGAGTATTTGACCGGTTTGGCTTTCAGGTGTTGGGCTTCCGGATTGTTTGGGGAAGTATTGTTCTTCGAGAGCTTGAGCGACTTCATTAGGCTCGTTATCAGCTAAGGCGTAATAACGTCCCATGACGCCTTGAAGGCTAGGAAACTCACCAACCATTTCGGTAATCAGGTCTGTTTTGGCTAACAGCGCAGCGCGGCAGTTGTGTTCCGGCGCGATTTCAAGTGTTGTTGATAAGTACGCTGCTAAGGCTACTAATCGCTGAGTCTTGTCCAGCAATGTGCCGAGTGTTTTTTGAAAAATAATAGTAGCTAGATCTGGTGTGCGCTCCGATAATTTCGAATGACGATCTTGTTTCCAGAAAAATTCAGCATCACCTAAGCGCGGTAGAATGACTCTTTCATTGCCTTCTTTAATAGCTTGAGGGTTGGTGCTTTCAATATTACTGAAAGTGATAAAGTTAGGTAATAATTTCTTGTTACTATCGGTGACTGCAAAGTATTTTTGATTAACTTGCATCGTAGTAATCAGTACTTCTGCGGGCAGTTTTAAGAAGCGTGGGTCAAAGTTTCCAGTGATCGGGACAGGCCACTCATTGAGAGCTGTAATTTCTTCGAGTAGAGCTTCGTTGATGACTGCTGTGCCGCCAACGTTGTCTGCAGCTTGAAGGGTTGCGGTATGGATGACTTGTTTACGTTGTTCAAAATCAGCAATAACGTAACCGTCCTCAAGTAGTTTACGCTGGTAATCTGAAGGGTGATTCAAAAGAATAGCCTCCGGCGCATGGAAACGGTGGCCAAAGGTTTGTTGACCGGCTTTAACGCCTAAAATTTCACAGCTTAAGGGTTCAGTGCCAAAGAGTAATACGGCCCAATGGACCGGGCGGACAAACTCCGTGGTTAAATCACCCCAGCGCATTCGTTTGGCAATAGGTAATTTTTTAAGGCTGAGGTTGATGATTTCTGGAATTAAAACAGTGGCGGGTTGGCCTTTGAACTCTTGATTAAAAGATAACCATTCGCCTTTATCGGTTTTTAATCGGGATAATTGTTCGACCGTTGTTCCACAACTGGTAGCAAAGCCAAGGGCTGCCCGGCTTGGATTGCCTTCAGAATCGAAAGCGGTTTTAATGGCGGGTCCGCGTTTTTCGATGGTTTTATCAGGTTGTTGAACAATAATATCTTCAATTAAAACGGCTAACCGGCGAGGGGTAGCAAAAGTGCTTGTTTGGCCAAAAGTTAACTCAGCTTCTGATAACGCTTGCGTAATATTAGCTAATAAGGCATTGCTTAATGTTAATAAGGTTTTAGGGGGTAATTCTTCTGTGCCGAGTTCAAAAAGTAAGGGTCTGTTATCAGTCATTTTGTGTCTTCTTGTTATTAAGCATGGGGAATCCTAAGGCTTCTCTCCCTTGATAATAGTTTTCGGCAACGGCCTTTGACATTTCTCTGACGCGCAGAATGTAACGTTGTCGTTCTGTCACAGAGATTGCATGACGTGCATCTAAGAGGTTAAAAGCATGGGATGCTTTCAGGATCATTTCATAAGCCGGTAGCGAGAGCTTCTGGTCAATGAGTTTTTTGCATTCCTGTTCATAGTTGTCAAAACAGGAGAAGAGAAAATCAGTGTTGGCATGGGTGAAGTTAAAATGTGACATTTCAACTTCGTTTTGGTGGAAAATGTCACCGTAGCTGATGCGGCCTTGGGCATTAGTGTTCCAAGTCAGGTCGTAAACGCTCTGTACATTTTGAAGGTACATCGCAATACGTTCAAGGCCATAGGTGATTTCACCCGTTACAGGCCGGCAATCTAGGCTGCCGACTTGTTGGAAATAGGTGAATTGGGTGACCTCCATGCCATTGAGCCAGACTTCCCAGCCTAAACCCCACGCACCCAAGGTGGGGGATTCCCAGTTGTCTTCTACAAAACGAATGTCGTGTTCAAGTAAGTCGAGACCTAGGTAACGTAAGGAGTCTAAATAGAGTTCTTGAATGTTATCGGGAGAGGGTTTTAAGACTACCTGAAATTGATAATAATGCTGTAATCGGTTTGGGTTTTCCCCAAAGCGCCCGTCAGTTGGGCGACGTGAAGGCTGTACATAGGCTGAACGCCAAGGTTCAGGGCCGATGGCGCGAAGAAAGGTTCCGGGGTGAAAGGTACCGGCACCAACTTCCATGTCGAGAGGTTGTAAAATAGTACAGCCTTGTTGAGACCAAAAGGATTGCAGAGCAAGAATCAGATCTTGAAATGTTGTGGGTTTATTATGGTTACTTGACACGGCTTTTTAGGCGATAAAAACTTTTATTATAACTTAAATTTTGAATAAGAGTTGTTTGTTGAGGTGCTCAGAAGTCCTATTAAGAAGGCTGTTTAAAATTAAGTACTTATCTTGCATATTAAAAAGGAGCTTAATAGCGCAATGAATAGCAATGATGATAGGGGCGTCTGTTAGCTTTATAGGGAATAGATAACGTATAATGAACTTTTTTTTAAAGCATAAAAGAACAATGACAAAACAGAGGAAAGCTGTTTCTCTTATATCTGGTGGTCTGGATTCAATGTTGGCTACAAAAGCGGTAATGGAGCAAGGGGTTCATGTTGAGGGGATAAATTTTTTTACCGGTTTTTGTGTCGAGGGTCATACACATGCTATCCGGAAAAAAGATAAAGCCAAGCCAAAGCGTAATAATTCATTATGGGTTGCTGAACAACTAGGGATAAAACTGCACATTGTTGATGTTATTGAGGAATACAAAAATGTGTTAATAAATCCAAAGCATGGTTATGGCGCAAATTTAAACCCTTGTTTGGACTGTAAGGTTTTCATGGTGCAAAAGGCCCAGCAGTGGATACAAGAGAATGATTTTGATTTTATCATTACCGGTGAAGTGATAGGGCAACGGCCGATGTCTCAACGAAAAGACACCATGCCGGTTATTGCCAGAGAGTCAGGAGCAAACGAGCGGTTGTTAAGACCACTGTGTGCCAAAAACTTACCTGAAACGTTGCCTGAGAAAGAAGGCTGGGTTAATCGAGAAGAGTTATATGACTTTAGCGGTCGTACGCGAAAGCCTCAAATGGCCTTGGCAGAAAAATATGGCTTTACGGATTACGCGCAACCCGCCGGTGGGTGTTGCTTTTTAACAGATAAAAGCTATTCCAATAAATTGGTTGATTTATGGACGGCAAGAGGGAAGAAAGAGTATGAGTTAGACGATGTAATGCTGTTGAAGGTAGGTCGTCATCTACGACCACAGCCTCATTTTAAAATGATTATTGCTCGAGAAGAAGGTGAAAATAACTTTTTACAGGGCTATAAAAATATTTTTCGAACGATGACAACGGTGAGTCACCCGGGTCCATTGGTATTAATTGATGGTGTTCTTTCGGAGGAAGATTCTTTGTTGGCAGCGAAGATAACGGCGCGTTATAGTCAAGGTCGAGAGGCTGAACAAGTTGAAGTCAAAATGATGCAACAGGGTGAGGAAAAACAATTTTTGGTTAAACCGCTATTGAGTACAGAAATACCTAAAGAATGGCATGTATGAATAAGCAATTTTTAGATGCCCGACGTTTACTTTGTCCGATGCCGGTGATACGGGTGCAGGATAAAATAAAAACGATGATTCCGGGGGGGCAATTAGAAGTGGTCTGTACTGATCCGGGTGTGATGCAAGACATTCCCGCTTGGTGCCGTATTAATGGGCATCAGATTTTATCAGCGAGTAGTGACGTCGGTGAATTTACGATTAATATTATCGTGGGTGACTAATTCCAGTTATGGAAGAAAGTGAAGTTGTTCGTTTGAAATCTCATGCAACGCTTGTTGCAGCATTGGTTAATCTTTTTTTATCAGTCGTCAAAGTGACCGCTGGTGTGCTTGGACAATCGTCTGCATTGATTGCTGATGGCATTCATTCTATGGCGGATTTAATGAGTGATGCCGTTGTCTTAGTGGCTGTTAAATTGGGTAGCAAACAACCGGATCAAGACCATCCCTACGGACATGCTCGGTTTGAAACGCTAGCTACTGTTGCTCTTGGCCTTGGATTAATTGTTGTTGCAATAGGGATTGCCTGGGATGCGGTCAATCGTATTTTGGGTGTTGGTGAGTTGCTTGTTCCTGACCAATTAACATTGTGTATCGCTGGTATATCCATTGCTTGTAATGAATGGTTGTTTCATTTTACGCAAAAGGTTGCAAAAAAAACCCGCTCTAAATTACTCCTGGCAAATGCCTGGCATCATCGTAGTGATGCTATTTCATCTATTATAGTCTTGGTCGGCATAGCCGCCATGTTTTTAGGTTATGGCTATGCCGATGCGATTGCCGCGGTATTGGTCAGCCTAATGATTGCTAAGATTGGTGTGTCATTAATGGTGGATAGCTTAAAAGAATTAGTGGATACCGCTATTCCAGATGATGAAATTGAAGCTTTGCGCCAAGCAATTTCAGTTATTGATGGGGTGATTAATATTCATTTATTACGGACTCGCCGTATGGGTGAAGATATTTATGTTGATCTCCATATTCAGGTTGATTCGTATATCAGCGTTTCTGAAGGGCATATGATTGCGGATACGGTACGTAATCAATTGTTGGTGCAATTTAGGAATATCGCCGATGTCCTAGTGCATACTGACCCTGAAAATGATGAGGAAAAGGAATCGATTGATTATTGGCCACCGTCAAGAAAAGAATTAATCAATGACGTCCGAGATTGTTTGGGCGATTACTATAGTTTAGTGGATGAAATTAAAATTCATTATCTTAATGGTTCCGTGGAACTGGAAGTGATTTTTTTGTTATCACCCCTTGAGCACGACTTGGTCGTTGATAATTGTAAAAAACAGTGTGAAAAGATAACGCAGGAAATAGCGTCGGTTCGAGACACACGGATTCTTTTTTATCGATAAAAAGACAATAAAGGTAATTAAAATAATAGGATGTAAGTCATGTCAGTAGGAGCACCAAAGTTTCCAATAATGCATCCGGTCAGTGGTGTGTTATTAGGCACCCATTGTGCGCAAATTAAACAGAGTGCACGGGATGATTTATTGGTTATTGCGATGGATTCTGGTTCCACATGTAGTGCGGTTTTTACGCAGAATTTATTTTGTGCGGCACCCGTTGTATTAGCCAAGCAGAATATGTCTGAAAGCCCGCGTTGGTTGGTTATTAATTCCGGTAATGCGAATGCTGGCACAGGGGCTCAAGGTTATCAGGATGCACAATCCGTTTGTTTGGCATTGTCTCAGATACTCGGGGGGCATGCTGACCAGGTTTTACCTTTTTCTACTGGGGTTATTGGTGAATTGTTACCGGTCGAAAAGATAACTCAGGCCTTACCCGAAGCAGTTAATAATCTGATAGAGGGAAACTGGGCGAAGGCTGCTGAGGCGATTATGACCACAGATACGTTTCCTAAGGGCGTATCAAAAGTGGTTGAGATTGCTGGGGATAAAATCACAGTGACCGGGATTTCGAAAGGGGCAGGAATGATACAGCCTAATATGGCGACCATGTTATCATTTGTTGCTACCGATGCTAAGATTGAAAATGAATTGTTGCAACAGTGTTTAAAACAAGCCGTTGAACAGTCTTTTAATCGTATTACCGTCGATGGTGATACCTCTACGAATGACGCCTGCGTATTAATGGCAAGTGGTTATTCCGGTGTGCCTGAGTTGTTAGCAGGAAGCGAACCTTACCAACAGTTTTGTGAGGTTATTAATGAGGTTTTTGCTGAATTGGCTGAAGCGATTGTGAGAGACGGTGAAGGGGCAACAAAGTTAATATCAATCGTTGTTAGTCAAGCCATTAGTGACCAAGAAGCGGTACAGGTTGGTAAAACGATTGCGCATTCACCTTTAGTTAAAACAGCTTTCTTTGCCAGTGATCCTAATTGGGGGCGAATATTGGCAGCGGTCGGTCGGGCAGGTATTGAAAACCTTGAATTAGATAAGGTCTTCATTTTTCTGGGTGATGTTTGTATCGTTAGTTTGGGTGCTAAAGATAGTCAATATACTGAAGCGGCCGGTCAAAAGGTTATGGATGCTGAAGAGATAACGATTACAGTTTGTTTAGGACGGGGTGATGCGCGTCAGACTATTAAAACGTGTGATCTATCTTATGATTATGTTCGTATCAATGCGGAATACCGGACTTAAATGTGTCTAGAGGGGCGTTGCAGATAGCCGTGGGTGTTGTGAGTAATGCTCAGGGTGAAATTCTGATTGCTTATCGACCTGAGTCGGTTCATCAGGGCAACCGGTGGGAATTTCCCGGCGGTAAGTTGGAGGCTGGGGAAACCGATAAGGCCGCTGTAGTTCGAGAACTTAAGGAAGAGTTAGGTTTGACAGTAAAGCGTGCAAGGCGATTAATTTGTATCAACCACCAATATTCAGATTTACAGGTAAAATTATGGGTTTGGAAAATTGATGAATTTGTCGGTTCTGTCTGTTCCAATGAAGGTCAAGTTATTCGTTGGGTGCCTGTTGACAGGCTAACAAGCTATTCATTCCCAGCGGCTAATAGGGCTATTGTTAACGCGGTTCAGTTGCCGAGTCGCTACGCGATAATTGCTGATGACAACCTTTTTGCACTTCAAAGAACACTTATTCGTTTTGTTGAAAATAACGTTAAACTCATTCAACTGCGAACGAAATTATTATCTACGGCTGATCTGCAAAAAATGCTTGAATTTGCCACGCCTGTTTGTAAAGAAAATCAGGTCATATTGATGGTGAATTCTGATCTTTGTGTGGGTGATGCTTTAGTGGTTAACATACACCTGACAGGTAAGGACTTAATGGCAATTAATCAGCGTCCTAAAGTCACTGGATGGGTGGGTGCATCCTGTCATAGCTACAGTGAATTGCAACATGCTGAGGCTATCGGAGTGGATTTTGTTGTGTTGGCTCCGGTTAAAAGAACAACGACCCATCCTGATGCTAAACCCTTGGGTTGGGAGCGTTTCCAGAAATTAGTCACTCAAGTTAATATCCCTGTTTATGCGTTGGGTGGAATGATGGCTTCAGATTTGTCCTTAACATATGAAAACGGTGGTCAGGGTATAGCTGGAATTAGTACTTTTTTATCTTAGTTCGTCTTTTTTGTTTAAATCAGTATTTATAATAAACAGCGAGTGATTTCAAAAGGAATGTCGGATTGCGTTTGAGTCGGTCTTCCGCCTTCTTTAGACGGCATCATAAAACGAATGGAGAAACGATGCTTCCCACCACTGATTTCGGCATAACAAGGAATAGTTTTGTCGATACGTATTTGAATGAGTTGGTAGGAAGATGATGGGTCTAGGTTATCTTGAAAGAAGCCCGTTTGTGCTATTTCCTGTGAGGGTGAACTACTTTGGCGAATAAATCTTAGAACGAGTTCAATGGCATGACGAATGTCAGAAAATGATGCAGACCATTTTTCAAGGTCATTGCGTTGTTGAGGGGGGGCTTGTTCTAGCCAATAATGAAAACCAGGTAAATCAAAAGAGCAACTGCCGCCGGGAATTGAGGTTCGCTGGGTAACGTTTTTTAGTAATTCATTCCCTTCAATGATGGCGATGCCTATTTTTCCATTACACTGGTAGAGTGATTGACTGACTGCTTGTAATTCTTGCAATATAGATTGAAGTTTGGAATCGTCAATATCTTCATTCTTTGAAATCATAGTTAAGATTGAGGTATGGCGCTCTAATTCTTTCAAAATAGCTGATTTAATATCATTACGTGCAAATAAAGTAATGATTGAATGAAGAGCGTCAATGGCAGCGCGTTTATCCCAAACAGTTGTCCCTTGTAAACAATGATCGAATTGTTGAAAAAGGTGTTCCAAGCGCATAAAGAGTCGAATGCGTTCTTTGAGGGGAAATTCGTAGGCTAGGAAATTATTCACGGACTATTGATCGGCAGGTAATTGACATAAGGATTGGTAGAAATTGTGCAGTTTTTTCACTGATTCGGCAAGTTCTTGAGTGCTGCCATTATTGGTGATTATATCATTAGCAACAGTTAAGCGCGATTTTCGTGAAGCTTGACAATTGAGAATGTTTTTAATTTGATCAGTCGGTAGACCGTTTCTCTTTTTAATGCGAAGAATCTGAAGTGCCTCTGGACAGTCTATCACGAGCGTTCTATCAACCCAGTTACATAACTTTTTTTCAACGAGTAATGGGATGCAGAGTAAAACATAGTCACATGTTAATTGCTGGATTGAAGTAAATATTTCGTGATGAATTAACGGGTGAAGAATGTTTTCAAGCAGTTGTTTTTGAGTGTGGTTCGAGAAGACTTGTTCGCGTAGTTTAGCTCGGAGCAAATGTCCTTGGTTGTCGATACAGGAACTAAAGTGTACGGCAATTTCTTGAAGAGCTGGTTGTCCAGGTTGTGTGAGTTGGTGCGCTATTTTATCGGCATCAATAATGGGAACTCCTAGTGACTCAAAATGATTTGCGGCGGTGCTTTTGCCGCTACCAATGCCGCCGGTGAGTCCAATTTTCAGCATAAATTATTATTTGAATGATCGATATAATAAAAAAAGATTTTTTTTGTCCAATTTATATTATAACGTTTAGGGCGCTTGTCAGGATAAAAAATAGTGTGAGTGGGGAACTGATCCGACGTTTAGATGACGGATCCTAATTTAAAGATGGGCAGATACATGGCAACCACTAGGCTACCCACTAGGCCTCCTAGAATAACCATAATTAAAGGTTCGAGTAAATCGCTTAGGTTATCAACGGCATTATCAATGTCTTCTTCATAAAAATCGGCAACCTTGCTGAGCATCGTATCCATAGCGCCTGACTCCTCACCAATAGCAACCATTTGAATAATAAGAAAGGGAAAAACTTCAGTTTGTTGCATACTGAGTTGTAGTTGTTGCCCTGTTGAGACTTTATCTCGAATAACAAGAACTTGTTGACTATAAACGTGGTTTCCTGTCGCACCAGAGACCGAGGTTAAGGCATCGACCAAGGGTACGCCGGCTGTTGACAGCGTTGATAGTGTTCGGGCAAAGCGAGCGATAGCTGCTTTACGCAGAATGGGTCCAATCACGGGAATAAGTAAGTAAATTTTATCAAGGGTATGTCGGAAATTGGGCGAGCGTTTATGAAAAAAACGGACAATCATTATAATTGCCGCCAACACTCCTAATACAACCCACCAAAATGCTTGTAACCAGTCGGATAGGTCAATGACTAAGCGTGTGAAAAGCGGAAGATCAGCGCCAAAGTCTTGAAAAAGTTCTTCAAAGACCGGCACGACAAAAAGTAATAAAATTGCGGTGACTAGCACGGCGACGATAAGTACAGCGATAGGATAAGTCAGTGCTTTTTTGATTTTTGCTTTAAGTGATTCGGTTTTTTCTTTGTAAGTTGCAATTTTAGCAAGCAATATTTCTAAAACACCGGCGTGCTCACCAGCCTGAACTAGGCTGCAGAAGAGATCATCAAAATAATCAGGTCGTTTTTTAAGGGCTTCAGTAAACGACAAGCCATTTTCGATGTCTTTTTTTATATCGAGCAGTAAGATTTTCATCCTTTCATTATCATGACCATGACCGGTAATTTCCAAAGCCTGAACCAATGGCACGCCGGCTTCTAGCATGGTGGCTAATTGTCGACTAAGAATGGCTATATCTTTGCTGGTGATTTTCTTTTGCCGGGTGGATAGAAATGATTTCGATTTGGGTTTAATGCGGATAATTCGAATACCTTGGCGACGAATTTCAGTCTGAGCCGTGGTTATATTCTGACTGCTAAGAGTACCTTTTGTGGGTTGCCCTGTTGCGGTGTTAATACCGCGCCAGCTATATTCTATGGGAGTGTCGTTTTTACTCATAAGTTTAGCCTCGAGTGACTCTGTTGATTTCTTCAAGACTGGTGATGCCGGCACTTACTTTTTTAAGTGCAGATTGTCTTAAATTCAAAATATTTTCTGATTGACATTGTGTTTCGAGTTGACTGGAATTGCAGTTAGCTAAAATAAGTTGCTGCATTGCAGGACTGATAGGCATAACTTGATAGATTCCTATGCGGCCAAGGTAACCGTTATGACAATGTTCACAGCCTTGTGGAGCAAAGAGTGTTAGCTTTTTAAGTGATTCTTGATTAAAACCTGCATTCAGTAAGGTTTGATCAGGTAGTTTTTCTTCTTGTTTGCAAGAGTCACATAATTTACGAACCAGGCGTTGGGCAATAATTAATTGTATTGATGAAATAATATTGTAAGGCGGAATGCCCATTTGAGTAAGGCGACTTAATGTTTGCGGTGCATCGTTAGTATGCAGAGTTGAGAGAACCAGATGGCCGGTTTGAGCGGCTTTGACCGATATTTCAGCGGTTTCTTGGTCTCTGATTTCACCCACCATAATGACATCGGGGTCTTGTCGCAGAAACGCGCGTAGTGTCGTTGAGAAGTTAACACCCGCCTTAGGGTTCATGTTGACTTGATTAATGCCCGGGAGTGTTATTTCAACAGGGTCTTCGGCGGTTGATATATTGAGCTGTGGCGAATTTAAGATATTGAGTGCTGTATAAAGTGTGACCGTTTTACCGCTACCTGTTGGGCCGGTAATAAGGATTAATCCATAGGGTTGGTTGATCGCATTAACGAAGGATTTCATTTGGTCATTTTCGAAGCCTAGAGCTTCAATGCCTAACGTAGCAGTAGTGGGATCTAAGATTCGGAGTACCACTTTTTCGCCATATAAGGTCGGGCAAGTGTTAACACGGAAGTCGATAAATTTATCTTTTGAAAATTTAATTTTTATCCGGCCGTCTTGAGGAATGCGTCGTACGGCAATGTCCATTTTCGCCATGACTTTTATGCGTGAAATTATTCGCTTGGCCATGTTGCTAGGTGGCGTGGCTATTTCTTGTAAAACACCATCCGCTCGGAATCGGATTCTGAAGAAATGTTCGTAGGGCTCTACATGAATATCAGAGGCGCCTTTTTTTATGGCATCTATCAGGATTTGCTTAACGAATCGAACGATAGGTGCATCATCAACCTCAGAAGCGTTATCGATTTGATCTTGTTGTGTAGGAAGTGGTTCGTCCTCTTCTATAATGCTGATATTCTCATCGAGAATATCAGCTATGGTTGTTTCTTGGGCATCAAGGCAGAGCTGAATCGTAATATTGAGTTTATTGTCTTCAACAATAATAATTTCAGTTTGTTGGCGCGTGTGAAATTTTATTTGATTGAGAGTGTGGTTGTTCGTTGGATCAGATAAAGCAATAAATAAGGTGTTATTGCGCTTAAATAACGGTAGAACCTGATGCTCTCGAATTAATGAATCAGTTAATTCTGAGAGCGGTAATTGGTGTATATCGATGACATCAAGATCTAAATAGGATAGGCCGAATTCTTCAACGGCAATCATCGCTATACTATAATTGTCAACGAGTTGTCGGCTCAGAATATAACTGAGTACTGAGGTTTTCTCTTTTTTAGCTTGGCTGATAAGTTCGGGCGTATCTGTTTCATTGATCAATCCTCTGTTAATAAGGGTTTTAACGAGTCCGAATGTTATTTTGGGTGCAGTTTGGGAGTCCACGGTTACTATTCCTTCCTATCTTGCTAAAGATAGAAGAAATAGTAACGTTGTCTAATATTTACTTGAAATTCGTTAATTAAGCGTGCGGATTAAAGCTGTGTAATTTTTTGCAGTTGTGCATTTAATTGAGAGAGGGATAGGCTCAAATCGGTTAGCTTTTCCTTTTCTTTGTCAATGACTGCTTGGGGGGCACGTGCGATAAAGTTTGGGTTCTTTAATTTTCCTTCAATTCGAGGGAGTTCCTTCGATACTTTCAAAATTTCTTTTTCAAGGCGGCTTATTTCTGCGGCTTTATCGATTAGCCCCGACATGGGTATTAATATCTGTAAAGTACCGACTAAAGCAATGGCTGATTCTGGGGGGGTCTCAGTATCATCTAGCCAGGTGATTGATTCAAGGCGTCCCAGTTTTATTAAGAAATGCTGTGTCTTTATTTTTAAATCACGGTCTTCGGGTGTGCCTTGTTGTAATAGGACGTTAAGTTTTTTGCCGGGAGCGATATTCATTTCGCCGCGAATACGGCGTACCCCCAGGATAAAATTCATGACCCAATTGATTTCTTTAATGGCGCTATCGCTGATGAGTTGGCTGTTGGCTTTCGGATAAGACTGCAACATAATCGAATCTTCGTTATTGCCGGTTAGCGGTGCAACGCGTTGCCATATTTCCTCAGTGATAAAAGGCATAAAGGGGTGTGCCAGGCGAAGTAGTTTTTCCAGTGTGGTTACCAGTGTTTGCCGGGTTCCGCGTTGTTGTTCCGGACTACCGTCTTGCAAGGATATTTTGGCTAATTCAAGGTACCAGTCGCAATATTCATTCCAAGTGAAGTCATAAATGGCTTGGGCGGCAAGGTCAAAGCGATAATTATCAATAGCCTCCGTCGTTGTCGTGATAACTTGTTGAAAACGTGATGTTATCCAATAGTCGGCTTGAGAAAGTTCAACGGCGTCATTGAGCGTTCCGTTATCCTGATTCTCTGTATTCATTAAAACATAACGGGCAGCATTCCACAGTTTGTTACAGAAGTTACGATACCCTTCTATACGATGACTGTCTAAGCGAATATCTCGTCCTGTTGAGGCAATAGAGGCAAAGGTAAAGCGCAAAGCATCAGTTCCATAGCCCGGAATTCCGTCCGGAAAACTTTTGCGCGTCAGGCGCTCTATTTTTTCTGATAGATGGGGTTGCATCATGTCAGTTGTTCGTTTGTTGACCAGACTTTCAAGGTCAATGCCATCAATGACATGAATCGGGTCGAGGACATTGCCTTTTGATTTAGACATTTTTTGACCTTCGGAGTCGCGTACAAGGCCATGGACATAGACATCTTTAAAAGGCACATCGCCCATAAACTTGAGGCCCATCATAATCATTCTGGCGACCCAAAAGAAAATGATGTCAAAGCCAGTGACCAGAACGCTGGTAGGGTAGTATTTGTTGAGTTCAGCGGTCTTTTCTGGCCAACCTAAGGTTGAAAACGGCCAGAGTGCTGATGAAAACCAGGTGTCTAGAACATCCGGGTCTTGTCGAAGTTGGGTGTCATTGGACAGTTGGTGTTGTTGGCGAATTTCTGCTTCAGAGCGCCCCACATAAATAGCGCCCTTGTCGTCGTACCAGGCTGGGATACGATGTCCCCACCATATTTGTCTTGAAATACACCAATCTTGAATATTATTCATCCATTCAAAATAAGTGTTTTTCCAGTTGTCAGGTACAAATCGAATATCGCCGTTTTTAACGGCGGCAATAGCGGGCTCAGCAAGGGGTTGTGTTTTAACATACCATTGGTCAGTTAACAGCGGTTCAATAACGGAGTGGGTTCTATCGCCTCGAGGCACCATTAATTTATGGTCTTCAATTTTTTCCAGTAAGTTACCGGCATCAAGATCATTGATGATTTTTTTGCGTGCCTCGAAACGGTCGAGACCCACGTAGGCGGATGGAATTAATTGACCTTCAGTCGCTTCGTTGTCCCGAATAGTTGCGTGAGGTGTAAAAAGGTTTATGAGTCCGCCATGCGGTAATGCTTGGATAGTCGCTTGATCACGGTGGCGTAGCCAGACCTCATAATCATTAAAGTCATGGGCGGGTGTGATTTTGACACAACCGGTACCAAAATCAGGGTCTACATAACTGTCAGCAATGACTGGTATTTCTCGGTTAGTCAGTGGGAGTTTAACAAATTCTCCGATGAGGTGTTGGTAACGTTCATCATCGGGGTGAACAGCCACGGCGAAGTCACCCAACATGGTCTCAGGGCGGGTCGTGGCGACAACCAAATGGCCGGAACCGTTACTGAGCGGATAGCGCATATGCCATAAAAAACCGTTTTCTTCTTCAGACAGCACCTCAAGATCTGAAACAGCCGTATGCAGTACGGGGTCCCAGTTAACGAGTCTTTTTCCTCGGTAAATAAGGCCTTCGTGGTAAAGGGTTATAAACACTTCCTGTACCGCCTTGGAGAGACCTTCATCCATTGTAAAGCGTTCTCTTGACCAATCTAGTGAGGAGCCCATGCGTCGTAATTGTTGGGTAATAGTGCCGCCGGATTGTTCTTTCCAGTCCCATACTTTTTTAATAAAGGCATCGCGGCCATAATCAAAACGCGTTTTGCCTTCACTTTCTATAAGTCGCTCGACAACCATTTGTGTGGCGATACCGGCATGATCGGTTCCTACTTGCCATAAGGTCGCATCGCCTTGCATGCGATGGAATCGAGTTAGGATGTCCATAATGGTATCTTGAAATGCGTGCCCCATATGCAGACTGCCAGTTACATTGGGTGGGGGGATCATAATGCAGTAGGCCTTTTCACCTTCTTTGGGTGTAAAATAGCCTTTTTCTTCCCAGTGGCGATACCAGTTCTGTTCTATTGTGTGTGGGTTATAGGTTTTTTCCATGAAGACAATTTAAATTTAAGCAAAGTGAAATTTTTTTTATTCTAACCTGATTGTAGCTGGAAGCTAAATTGGTTCAGTTAAAAAAGGTTAAATTTTATGCGTGTTAGGGATTAAGTTCATTTCTTTATAGTGTCGGTAACGCTGCCGACCTTCCTTCCGGCAGACTTCATTATCATCAATAATCTCAATAATGCGACTTAGTTTTTCTATGTTGGGGACTAGTTGCTGGGTTAAGTTAACCAGTGTGCCGCGCCAGTCCTCAGGCACACCGTGATTGCTAATGAGTAATTGATCATAAAATGAAGAAGTATTCTTTTGGAGAATTTGATGTGGAATAAAACTGCCAGACCTGAAAGTCCATAGCAAGTTATCCAGGTTCTCACTGGCTTCAATGGAGGGGGTTAGAAAAAAAGCCTTTTGCTTTTGTCTGAAAATCTTCTCGGCTAGTTTGCAAACAAATTGATAACGTTTTTGTTCGCTCGTAGTCGATAAAATATAGAAATCAATTGCGGGCATTGTTGGAGAAATCAATTAAGTACTGTGTCAGTAGTGCGACCGGTCGACCGGTCGCACCTTTTTGGTCACCAGACTTCCATGCCGTGCCGGCGATATCTAAATGCGCCCAACGAAAATTTTCGGCGAAACGTGAGAGAAAGCAAGCCGCAGTAATCGTGCCTCCAGCAGGGCCGCCAATGTTGGCCATGTCGGCAAAATTCGATTTTAATTGGTCTTGGTATTCTTCCCAAAGTGGTAAGCGCCAAACCGGGTCACAGGCTGTGTTTGCAGCCGAAAATAAATCCTCACAGAGCGCATCATCGTTGCTAAGTAAGCCGCTTGGGTGGCGACCTAAAGCAGTAATGCAAGCTCCGGTTAGTGTGGCAAGGTCGATGACCACTTCGGGGTTGTATTTTTGTGCATAGGTCAGGGTATCACACAAAATCAGTCTACCTTCCGCATCGGTGTTAAGTATTTCGATGGTCAGGCCAGACATGCTGGTAACAATATCGCCGGGTTTATTCGCATCACCATCGGGCATATTCTCCGAGGTCGGGATGAGGCCAATGACATTGATTGGTAAACTTAGATTAGAGAGCGCCTGAAAGACACCTAAAACACTTGCGCCACCGCACATATCATATTTCATTTCGTCCATTCCCGAGCTGGGTTTAAGCGATATGCCGCCGGCGTCGAAGGTTAATCCTTTGCCCACGAGGACAATGGGTTTTGATTCTGGGCTTCCACCCCGGTATTCCAGTGTAATTAATTTAGCCGGTTGTCGACTGCCACGGCTTACAGAGAGAAGTGCTCCCATGCCTAATTCGGCCATTTCATCTTCTTCGAGAATACGCGTGGAGAATCGGTTGTTTTGCTGACTTAATTGTAAAGCCTTTTCAGCGAGATAACTTGGAGTGCATACGTTACCCGGTGAATCTGCAAGATTCTTTGTGAATTCTATAGCATTGGCCAGCGCAATGCCCTGTTTAAGTCCCACCTCTGAGTCTGATCGGTTATCTTCTGGTGCAGTGATGCTGATGTGGGTTAATTTTACAGGGCACTCGGGTTTGCTTTTCAGGTCATTAAATTGATAACAGGCGCCCTGAAAGACCTCAACGACTTGACGCACCTTCCAGAGGTTGTTTTGATTCTCAACGGTGGCTTCCGATAAGCAGCAGGTGGCATTAGTCGATGAGGTGCTTTTTAATGCTTTAATGGTGCTAGCTAATACTTTTCGGTAATTTTTGCTGGATAGCGGTTGGTCTTGGTTGCCGAGGCCAACGAGTACGCAGCGTTGATACAAATTGTTGGGGATGAAATTTATTGTTAAAGTATTACCAAGGGTTCCATCAAAGTTGTCGCGTTGAATGATGTTATCAATGAATCCCTGCGTTTGCAGGTTAAAGTCAGAACTTTCTGGGCTGTGTTTTTGCTTTTCAAAAATGCCTAAAACAAGACAATCAGTTTGATTGGATTCAGAAGGTGATGTTATTAATGAAAATTCCATAAATTTTCCCAAAATTGTTTATAGGCATTATGCGTAGCTACACGGCACGGGCGTATAATATACCTTATAACAGTATTTATTAAGAGAGCGATGCAGAAAATAAATTTATTAACTAGGACTAAGCGCCGGCGCCTGTTAACGGTGCTTGATAAAATGGTCGCATGGGAGTTATTTAAAACAGCGTTATCTGTTTTGACTGTTATTGTCATTATTTTGGTGAGTAAAAAGTTTGTAAAAGTTCTGAGTCAGGCGATCGAAGGGCAGATTTCCAGTGATGCTGTTATAAAAATTGTTGGCTATAAGGCTTTAGGGATTGGTATTAGCTTTTTGCCGGCAGCCATTTTTATCGCGGTTTTAGTGGTTTTAGGGCGGATGTACCGTGATCATGAAATAGATGCTATTGCTTCTGGAGGTGCTGGGTTAGCGCGTATTTATCAGTCCATTGCTATCTTTTTAATACCGGTCAGTGTGGTGAGTTTATGTTTGTCTTTATTTTCAACTCCTTGGGCGGAATCGAATATAGTTGAAATAAAACATCAAGATCAACAGCAGTTTGAGTTGAGGGGATTGATTTCAGGTAGTTTTCGTCAGCGCGGTGATTTGATGTTTTTTATTGAGGATATTGATGACAATAATAGAATGCATAATATTTTTGCAACCAATCACAGAACTAAAAATATTGAAGTCATTAATGCAGAGTATGGGCAGCTAGAAGATTTACCGGGGGGACGTTATATTGTCTTACAGGATGCGGAAAGGGTGAGTGGTAAACCCGGGCAGGTAGATGTTGTGATAGAGCGTTTTGATAAGTATGCCTTATTGATTAAAAAGGATAATAAGTTACCCCGCTATCATATAGAGGCGCTGTCTACAAAGACGTTATTGAATGGGTCTTCTTTACGTAATAGTGCTGAATTACAGCGGCGTCTTGCCGTCCCTCTGGGGATATTGATGTTAGGCTTGCTTGCGGTTCCTTTAGCGCAATTAACGCCGCGGGGCGGTGTGTATGGTAATGTGATTGTCGCATTTTTGATTTATTTTAGTTATGCGAATTTACAGAAATTTAGTCAGGGTTGGTTGTTAAAAGGTGTTTTGCCGCTTTGGTTTAGTTTAACGTGGGTTTATGGTTTGATGTTTTTGGTTTGGTTGTTATTGTTACTTCGTTTTTTTGGGTTGCCGTGGATAAAAGTTATTTTTAGACAAAGGTTTGCCGAATGAATGTATTGACGCGTTATATTGCTTTAGAAGTCTTAAAGGCTTACTTTATTGCCATTTTAATATTACTCACTTTTTATAATCTGTTTACCTTTGCCGATGAAATGGGTGATATCGGCAAGGGGGAATACGGTCTTGGGCAGATTGTTTATTATTTAGCCTTAACAACACCGGCTGCTTTTTATGCGTTAACACCATCGGCAGCTTTACTGGCAAGTTTGGTTGCATTGGGTTCAATGGCGAATAATCATGAGTTGGTTGCAATGCGTTCAGCATCATTGTCTCTTTTTGGTATTATTAAGGCGGGGATGTGTGCCGGTTTGATTGTGGTTTTAGTTTCAACCGTTGTTAGTGAGTTTGTTGTCCCGGAGACTTCAGTCTTAGCAAAAACAATGCGAGCGGAAGCGCAAAATAAAGCACTCATGATAAAAAGTGAAAATGGTTTTTGGTTACGAGATGGGAAAAATTATATTAATGTTCGTAAGTTTAAGGGTGAAGGTCATTTAGGTGATTTGGTGGTTTATGAGTTGGATGATCAGCGTCATTTAAAAGTCTTTTCATTCATCCATGAAGCGACTTTTATAAAGGAGAACGAATGGTTGGCGCGGGGGGTTTCTGCCGTTCAGATGGGTTCTGAAAAAGTGTTTTCGAGTCAAATTGAAGAAAAACGCTGGCCTTTTTCAATTACACAGCGTTTTTTGGATATTGTTTTGGTCAAGCCTGAGACGCTCTCATCTGTCAATTTGTTTCATTACATACAGTTTTTAAAGAAAAATGAACAGAAAACAGATGCGCTGGAGCTAGCGTTTTGGAATCGGGTGACAAGTCCTGTCGTTATTATGGTGATGATATTAATTGCGGTGCCTTTTGTGGTAAAGGTGAACCGGGTTACCAGTATTGGTTTTAGAATGTTGGTGGGTACAGTGCTTGGTATTGGGTTCCACCTTTTTAATAAAGTAGTCGGTTATATGGGATTGGTGTACGGGTTTGATCCCTTGTTAATGGGTGTTTTACCTAGTTTAACTATTCTGGCTATGGCGAGTATGGTCATTTCATCCTTGCGATGAAATGATGCTAATTAATCTTTGGTGGTGATAAAGGCTTGTGTGCCAGAAAGGCGGTCATGTAAGGACTTTTTTTCTTTGTCGAATAAAATCCAGATAAAACCTAGCCCGAATAATCCCCAGGAAAGAGTCGCCCAAATGAATCGTGAAAGGGCATCTTTCCAGCTTAGTGGTTGCTTTGTCTCAGTTAAAATTTGTATTTTCCATGCCCGCAGTCCAAGTGTTTGTCCGCCATGAGTCCAGAACCAGCCAAAAAATAGAAAGCAGACGCTGACCAGATACCCAAGGTATAAAGGGTTCCCCGCAAAGGCTTCGCCCGCGTTAAAAGGTAAGGCAAGTGCTGTAGAAATAAATAATAAGGCTGCTAATAGGAATGTATCATAGAAAATTGCAAATAAGCGGCGCCAAAAGCCGGGGTGACACGGTGTGTTGATTTGATCGATTGTCATATTTTCACGAAGACCCAGTTAAATTATGTTATTTAAATAAGGCCAGTTTTTGACCAAAGTACATTGCTAAGCCTACGAGCGTGCCTAGCATTACCAGTGAAAAGAGGAAGGGTGGGCGAAGGAAAAGCAAAATGGCAAAGTCAACAATGAATATGCTAGATATCAGGGGAGCCTCTAGTAATTGTTTGAGTACCTTGTTAATTAAGATATCTTGTACGGTGCCCAAAATAGCAGTGATGCTTTTAAGATCTGGTAATGTTTTTGTTGCCATAGTTAGAATCCCCTCTGTTAAATGCCATGTATACCTACTCGCTAGCTAATAATAAATTGATCAAAAGGTCAAGGCTTTTAGTTTTTAATTCAGTGTTATTTGTACGAAATTTTATCTTACTGTTAGAATGCTGTCATGAATTTAATTTTATTTATAGGAAAAGGTCGATTTTTGATTTTATAAAAAAACTCGTTTCATTACCCAAGAGTCCTGATTCTGAATCAGGTTTTGTAATTTATCCACGATCAGCACATACGGTATCGAGGGCGCAAATCAGTGATAATGCGCTTAAGGTGCTTTATCGGCTTAAGAGTAATGGTTATCAGTCTTATCTGGTCGGGGGCTGTGTAAGGGATTTGTTGTTAGGGCTTGAGCCGAAAGATTTTGATGTGGTGACTGATGCTAGTCCTGAGCAAATTAAGGCTATTTTTCGTAATTGCAGATTAATTGGGCGACGCTTTAGATTGGCGCATGTTCATTTTGGCCGTGAAATTATTGAGGTGGCAACCTTTAGAGGTGCTTCCGGTGATGAAAGGGGGGCGGATCGGGTTCATGAAAATGGGCGTTTGTTACGTGACAATGTTTATGGCACGATTGAAGAAGATGTTTGGCGACGCGATTTCACGGTCAATGCGCTTTATTATAATATTCGTGATTTTTCAATTATCGATTACGTTAATGGGTTTAAAGATCATCAGCAGGGAATTTTGCGTTTAATCGGTGATTCTGAAGTGCGTTATCGTGAAGATCCTGTGAGAATGTTACGGGCAGTCAGATTTTCTACTAAGCTGAATTTCCAGTTAGATCCAGAGAGTGCGAAAAGTATTGGTGAAATGGCTGATTTGCTGCAGGGTGTTCCATCGGCGCGCCTTTATGACGAAGTCCTGAAACTTTTTTTATCGGGGTCTGCCATTGCGGTTTTTGAGTTATTGGAACGCTATCGGTTATTTGCGGTTCTTTTTCCTGATACGGATAAAAGTTTACAGCAGGCTGAAGGTGATTTCCCGCGCGCGTTGTTACTCAAAGCATTAGGAAATACGGATTCACGGATAGCGGAAGGAAAGTCAGTGATGCCCTATTTTCTATTGTCAGCTTTTTTATGGGATACCGTGCAAAGCCTTGTGGCGATAAAAGTACAAAAAGGAATGAACGAAGTTATGGCTTTTCAGGAAGCCGGTAATGAAGCGATTGGCCGTCAGGTAAATTTTACGGCATTTCCTAAAAGAGTTGGCTTGTCTATGCGAGAGGTTTGGGGTTTGCAGCCGCGTTTTGAGCAGCGGGTAGGGGCGCGTGCTTTTCGTGTTTTGGCGCATCCGCGTTTTCGAGCAGCTTATGATTTTTTGTTGCTGAGGGCGCAGACAGGTAATGCAGCCCTTGAGTTAGCGCAGTGGTGGACTGAATTTCAGGTGGCTAATAATGAGCGCCAAAAAGAAATGGTGCGCGCGATACCGGGCGCAAAAAAAAGAGTTAGTCGACGAAAAAAAACGGTGGTACGAAGTAAGCGTGTTGTGATTTCACAATGATATATTGTGAGGAAAAGGTTGTTGCATTTGTTGGGTTGGGGAGTAACTTGGCTGACCCCTCCGTGCAAATTGATCAGGCGCGTCGTGCGATCAATGCCCTAGCAAAGGTTGATGAATTGGGCTTTTCATCGCTTTACCGCAGCCCTCCAATGGGCCCACAAAATCAACCTGATTATACGAATGCAGTGATGAAGGTAGTCACTCAACTGCCGGCGTTGGTTTTGTTACGCGCCATGCAGAAGATAGAGAATAGTCAGGGGCGAGTGAGAACCGGCGAACGTTGGGTGGCGAGGACGTTGGATCTTGATTTATTGTTGTTTGGAGAGCAATGCATTCGGGAACCTGATTTGGTTGTACCGCATCCTGGACTTGCTGAACGTGCCTTTGTTTTATACCCTCTAGAAGAGATCGATAAGGATATTAAAGTACCCGGTTTGGGCGTCATAACGGAGCTGGTTTCAAATTGTCCGTTATCTGGACTGATAAAGATTAATTAAAGTAAAAGAAAATAAATTATGACGTTATACCCAGTGATCGCTCAAGAAGGGCTGTTATCCGTATTGGATTTGAATAAGATGAAACTGCACGGCGAGAAGATTGCGTGTTTGACGGCCTATGATGCTAGTTTTGGGCAATTAATTGATGAGGCCGGTGTCGATATTATTTTAGTCGGCGATTCTTTAGGAATGGTCGTTCAGGGGAATGACAGCACGTTAGCGGTGACTATGGATGACATGGTTTATCATACCCGGTGTGTTGTTAAGGCAAGAAAAAGGGCCTTAGTGCTTGCTGATCTGCCGTTTATGAGCTGCGCTACTGTTAGCCTGGCTTTGCAGAGTTCGGCGCGACTGTTGCGTGAGAGTGGCGCCCAGATGGTTAAGTTGGAAGGAGCAAAGGCAAAAATTGTTTCTGCTCTAGTTGCAGAGGGTGTTCCTGTTTGCGGCCATTTAGGCTTGTTGCCGCAGTCAATTAATCAATTGGGACGTTATGTTGTGCAGGGAAAAAGCACTGTAGCCGCCGATAAAATTATTGAGGATGCTATTGCGCTTGAGCGTGCAGGAATTAGTCTGTTGGTTTTGGAGTGTATTCCGAGTGCTTTGACAGAGCGTATTAGTCAGGTTCTGAGTATACCTATTATTGGAATTGGCGCGGGTCGTCACTGTGATGGTCAAGTTCTTGTTTTGTATGATATTTTAGATATTAGTATTGGTAGGCGACCGCGGTTTTCAAAGAATTATATGGCCGAGACAGGTACTATTCAGGCCGCTGTTGGAGCGTTCGTTAAAGCGGTTAAGGCACGGGAGTTTCCATTAGCCGAGCATGGGTTTTAATGGCGCTTCAGGTCTGTAAGGATATTGATTCTATCCGACAGTGGGTAGCAAAATGGCGATCCAATGGTGAAGCGGTGGGTTTTGTGCCCACAATGGGTAATCTGCACGCAGGGCATTTACATTTAGTGGAGCAAGCGCAAAAGAGAACCGATAGAGTCGTGGTTAGTATTTTTGTTAATCCCTTACAATTTGGCCCCGGTGAAGATTTTAATGCTTATCCGCGTACAGTGGATGAGGATAGGAAAAAACTCGAAGGTTTCGGGGTTGATTTGCTGTTTTTACCCACTAATGCAGGTGTTTTTTCCAATAGTGCAAGTACCACTGTGGCGGTTGGCGATCTTTCAGGGCGTCATTGTGGCCGGTCTAGACCCGGTCATTTCTCAGGTGTGGCGACTATTGTCTGCAAATTACTTAATATTGTGCAGCCGAATCAATTGTTCTTGGGAGAAAAAGATTTTCAACAATTGTTGATTGTTCGTAAAATGATCTCGGAGTTGAATTTTCCGGTGCAGGTGAAAGGTATTCCAACCGTTCGGGAGAACGATGGGTTGGCTTTAAGTTCAAGGAATTCTTATTTGAATGCCTTGGAGCGTCAGAGCGCACCTTTGTTATATCAGTCTTTATGTAGGGCAAAGGAACAAATAAAAAATGGTCGACGGGATTGGGCGGGCATAGAAAAAGAGCAGGTAGAAATACTTGAGAAGGCGGGTTTTAACGTTGATTTTTTTTCAATTTGTAGTGTCGACGATTTACTGCCAGCGGCCAATGATCATGCGTCATGGGTGATTCTAGCAGCGGTCATCTTGGGCCAAACGCGCTTAATTGATAATATTCAGATCATGCGGAGCTGATTTTAAATGAGCGTAGAAGATATTTTGGTTGTGTGTCTTATTAGATTGCGGCATAATATTCTGTTCCAAAAATATTGAGAGCTTACTTATGCTGACAACAATGCTCAAAGCAAAATTACATCGAGCGAGTGTTACTCATTCTGAGCTTGATTACGAGGGGTCTTGTGCGATAGACGGTAAATTTCTTGAATTGGCCGGAATCCGTGAGTATGAGCAGATTCAGATCTATAATATTGATAATGGTGCGCGTTTTACCACCTATGTAATTCGAGCAGAGGACGGTTCTGGTATTATTTCCGTAAATGGAGCCGCAGCGCGGTTGGCCAGTAAGGGTGATTTAGTGATTATATGCGCTTATGCTGCGCTTGATGCGCAAGAATTGGAATCTTTCAAGCCTAAGCTGATTTATTTTAACGCTGACAATGAAGTGGTTCGTTGTGGTCATGCTATTCCGGTTCAGGCCGCTTAAATTCAAGGTATGTTTTGTTTGAGTGCTTGGTAGCGGATCAGGTCTTCAGGGGTGTCGACATCCCATTGCAGTGGTAATTCGTAGTAGTTAAGCGTTAAGCTCTTGATGCGCTTAAGCGTTGTTTTTAGAACGTCTTCTTTCCCCCAGTTTATATCCTTAAATATTAGCTCCTGTGGTCGGTTGAGTCCGATTAAAGCATAACCGCCGTCTGTTGCAGGGGCCAGTGTAATGTCATGGCGGTTCTTGAGTGCCATAATTGCATTTTTCAAAACTTCAGGTGATAGTGAGGGTGAATCTGACCCAATGAGGATGACGTGTCGTGCTGATTGAAGGGATGAGCAGAAGGCGTGGTGCATTTTTTCCCCTAAATTATTCCCCACTTGTTTTTCTAAGGTAATCGGAAAGTTTCCTTTGAGTGTTGTAAAGAACTTGTGTGCAGGAGATGGGCTACACCACAGTTGGGTCGGGCAAATGGCTTCTTTGCAGGCCATTTCTAAGGTGCTGATTGTAAGTTGTTTGTGTACTTGGGCGGCGGCTTGATCGGTTAGCGGGGGGCAGAGTCGGGTCTTAACTTGCCCCGGTGTGGGGGCTTTACTGAAGGCAAGGATGCGGGCGTCATTAAATAGGTAGGGCATCTGGTTAACAGGACCTTCGGTCTAGTTCGCGGCGATTGCTTTGGTTTAATTGATAACGTTGAATCGATTTGGTAATTTCGTCATAGGCGGCCTCTTTGTTCAGCCAGCCCTTGACTTGTACCCATTTGTCATCTTCTAGGTCTTTATAGTGCTCAAAGAAATGAGCAATGGTTATCAACGAGGCCTCGGGGAAATCTTGATAATCGTCTATATGGTTATAAAAAGACGTTAGCTTTTTGATCGGTACAGCGAGAATTTTGGGGTCAGGTCCGGCGTCGTCAGTAACATCAAGCAGCCCTACGGGGCGACAGCGAATGATGCAGCGCGATAAGAGCGGCACCGGTGTGACCACAAGCACATCCACGGGGTCGTCATCGCTGGATAATGTTTGTGGAATATAACCGTAGTTGCTAGGGTATTGCATAGCGGTGCCCATGAACCGATCCACAAATAAAGCGGCAGATTCTTTGTCGACTTCGTATTTAACCGGGTTTCCTTGGGCGGGGATTTCGATAATAACATTGATATCGTGGGGCGGGTTCTTGCCGGGTGAGACATTGTATAAGGGCATACTGATTCCTTAAGATTTAATTAAACTTAAAAAAGCACTGTGGGATTAGTGAGTTAAAGAATAGCTTGTTTTTCCTGTCATTGTTAGTCTTTATCCGGTGCTAAACTGGGGCTTATTTTGAATAATTAAGTATTTAAGAGGGGATATGTTAGGACGGTTAAGAAAGATGGTTGTTAAATTGGATGAGACTGTTGCTTATCAATTGCCATTGACGGATGAGCGGGTCAATTTGAATGCTTTGATTGGGCGGTCTATTGTTTTGCGTTATACCGGTAAGATTTTTTGTGTACATTGTGGGCGCCAGACGAAGAAAAGTTTTAATCAAGGGCATTGTTACCCTTGTTTTATTTCGTTAGCTCGGTGTGATATGTGCATTATGAAACCTGAGCAATGTCATTTCGAACAGGGAACCTGCCGAGAGCCTGAGTGGGGCGAAACTTTTTGTATGCAGCCTCATTTTGTGTATTTGGCAAAAACATCCGGTGTTAAGGTGGGGATTACGCGATATTCGCAAATCCCTGTTCGTTGGATTGATCAAGGGGCGGTTCAGGCATTGCCTGTTTTTAAAGTAAAATCACGGTATTTATCGGGTCTTATTGAAGTTGTTCTGGCAAAACATATTAAAGATAAAACCAATTGGCAGCGGATGTTGAAGAATCAAGTGGGTGATGAAGATTTGGTGGTGGTACGTGATCGGCTAGTTGCAGAATGTCAGGAGGAGTTGGCCGCGGTAGCAGAGTCGTTTGGTCAAGATGCTATTGAATATCTTGATGCTGAGGCGGTAGTGGATATTCATTTTCCGGTGACCGTGTACCCTGAAAAAGTTAAGTCATTTAACTTGGATAAACAAGCTGAAGTTTCTGGGTTACTGCAAGGAATTAAAGGGCAATATTTGATTTTAGATACCGGTGTTATCAATATTCGGAAATTTTCAGGGTATGAGGTTGAATTGGAGGTATGATGTTTTAATCGACTTTATAGGTCTTTTCTTCGTGATAATAGTCGTTAAATCCGACCGCTTTTGTCAGTTCACTGAAGTTGAGTCCAGCCGGTGGGTGGCCGCTCTTTAAGGCGACTAAGGCGTGCTGCATGGATTGAATAGAGCTATTTAGCAAAGTGAGGGGGTAGACGGCAATTTTATAGCCTAATTGGTGTAATTTGTCGTGGCTTAGGAGGGGGGTTTTACCGTGTTCAATCAGGTTGGCTAGTTTATAACCCGGTGTGGATTGGCAGTATTGCTGCATTTCCTGAAGGCTTTCAGGGGCTTCTAGAAAATTAATGTCAGCGCCAATTTCGTGGAAAAGTTGAGTTCGGGCGATAGCTTCATTTAACCCGTGTGTTGCTCTGGCGTCGGTTCTTGCCATAATGAGAATGTCCGCGCCCTCGTTTCGTGCATCGACTGCGGCTTGAATGCGCATAGCCGCCTCATTTCGGCTGACGACAGATTTTCCTTGGGTATGACCGCAGCGTTTGGGGGCGACCTGGTCTTCAAGCATAATGCAGGCAAAGCCTGCTTGGGCATAGCCCTGAACGGTTCGCTTGATATTGATGGCATTGCCAAAGCCGGTGTCGCCATCACCCCAGATTGGTATTGAGACCGCGTTACAGATGTTTTGCCCTTGGTTGAGCATTTCTCCATAAGAAATTAGGCCGGTGTCAGGCAGTCCCAGTCGGCTGGCTGATACGGCAAATCCGCTCATAAAAGCACTCCTAAAGCCCGCTTGTTCGCAAAGTTTTGCGGAAAGGCCGTCGTGGCACCCGGGTATCGCCAATAATTCCGGTTGTTCGAGTAGTCGACGCAGTTGCGTGGCTGCTGATTCGTTGGTTTTTGGGCTGAGGGTGGTCATGGGAGGTTATTTTACCTAACGTTTTTGGCCATTTACCGGCGGTATGAGGACATGAAGAAACTGTAGGGAATAGTAACATTTTGATCTTTTTTTAAAAGAAAAATGACGCTATTGGGCAGGAAAACAAAGTTTTTTTGTGCCTATAAATGACAATTTTACAAGGAACAAGTATGATTAAGGGTTACGGTGTTAAAATTGGTATGGTTTTTTATATCCCTTGTGTTTTGTGCGTTTAAAACAATGATGAGGGTGGTGATTAAATACAGTTTTTGAGGATATGAGTGTGGAACTGAGTGGCGGGCAGATTGTTGTCCAGTGTCTAAAAGACGAAGGCGTAGAATTAATTTTTGGGTATCCGGGTGGGGCAGTATTGCATTTGTACGATGCAATCTTTCAGCAGGATGATGTGCAACACATTCTCGTGCGCCATGAACAGGCGGCGACGCATGCAGCAGACGCGTATGCGCGTTCTACCGGTAAGCCGGGGGTTGTGTTAGTAACATCAGGACCCGGTGCGACCAATGCTGTGACTGGCATTGCGACGGCTTATATGGACTCAATTCCCCTGGTGGTGATTTCTGGGCAAGTGCCATCGGCAGTGATCGGCAGTGATGCTTTTCAAGAAGTTGATATGGTTGGGATTACCCGGCCGTGTGTGAAGCATAATTTTTTGGTTAACAATGTGGCTGATATTGCTGAAACGATGAAAAAAGCATTCCATGTTGCGACCACAGGACGACCTGGGCCGGTGGTTGTGGATATCCCTAAAGATCTCACGGACCCGAATATTAAAGTGCCTTATGTCTACCCTGAGTCAGTTAGTATGCGATCCTATAAGCCTCCGCGAGAAGGAGATCAGAGGCAAGTTCAGAAAGCGGTTGATTTGTTATTGTCAGCGAAACGACCGATGATTTACTCTGGCGGAGGCGTTGTTTTAGGTGAGGCGAGTGATGAGTTGCGAACTTTTTCGCGTCTGCTTGGCTATCCGGTAACCAGTACACTGATGGGGTTAGGCGCTTTTCCAGCGACTGATGCTCAGTTTATCGGTATGTTGGGTATGCACGGTACATACGAATCTAATATGGGGATGCATGAAAGTGATGTCATTATTGCTATTGGTGCGCGTTTTGATGATCGGGTAACGGGTAAATTAACGGAGTTTTGTCCCTACGCTAAAATCATTCATATTGATATTGATCCGGCATCCATTGCTAAAACGGTTAAAGTTGATGTGCCAATTGTCGGTGAAGTTGGTATTGTTTTGAAGCAATTAATCGCTGAAATTAACGTTAACGGCAGTCGAATAGATACAGAGGCGTTGGCAGCGTGGTGGGATCGGATTAAAGAATGGCAGTCAGTTAATTGTTTAGAATATGATCGTGAAAGTGCGTTAATTAAACCACAGTATGTGGTTGAACAACTTTATAAGGTAACGGCAGGTAATGCTTTTATTACCTCTGACGTGGGCCAGCATCAGATGTATGCGGCTCAGTTTTATCACTTTGATGAACCCAGGCGTTGGATTAACTCCGGAGGACTAGGCACGATGGGGTTTGGTTTACCGGCGGCTATTGGTGTAAAGTTGGCACATCCTGATGCAGACGTAGCTTGTATTACGGGTGAAGCCAGTATTCAAATGTGTATCCAAGAATTATCGACAGCGCAGCAATACCAAACACCAGTCAAAATTATTAATTTGAATAATCGTTATATGGGGATGGTGCGTCAGTGGCAAGAGTTCTCCTATGAAGGTCGTTATTCGCATTCTTATTTAGAAGCATTGCCTGATTTTGTTAAGTTGGCAGAGGCATACGGGCATGTGGGGATGCAGATTGATAAGCCAGAGGATGTTACGCCGGCATTGGAAGAAGCATTTGCTATGAAAGATAGAACCGTTTTTCTGGATATTATTACTGACCAAAAAGAAAATGTTTATCCTATGATTGAAGCAGGGAAAGGTCATCATGATATGCGGTTAAGAGTCGCGCCAGGCACCCCTATTGATAGGGAGTTGGCATAATGCGGCATATAATATCAATTTTGATTGAGAATGAATCCGGTGCGTTGTCACGTGTCGCTGGGTTGTTTTCTGCACGCGGCTATAATATAGAATCACTAACGGTTGCACCGACAGATGATGTGACATTGTCTAGGATGACTTTGGTGACGCGGGGTAGTGACGAAGTTATTGAGCAAATTGTTAAGCAACTGAATAAATTAATTGATGTCGTTAAATTGACTGATTTAGCAGATGTCGTGCATGTTGAGCGGGAATTGATGTTGATTAAGGTTCAAACAGAGCCGAGTAGTCGAGCAGAAATTAAGCGGATGGCTGATATTTTTCGTGGCAAGGTGATTGATGTGACTTCAAATAGTTACATGATTGAGATGACGGGGTCTTCTGAAAAATTAGATGCTTTTGTTGCTGCTATCAGCACGCATAATATTATTGAAATTATTCGTACCGGTGCTACTGGATTACCCAGAGGGACAGGTAGCCTGATCTCATGACAGTAACAGAATAAAAAACAGACTATTGATACCGTTTAGAAGGTCTTGATAGTTAATGATGATTAACTTTAAAGAAAACAGGAAAACACATGCAAGTTTATTACGATAAAGACGCTGATCTATCAGTGATTCAGGGAAAAAAAGTAGCCATTATTGGTTATGGCTCTCAAGGGCATGCCCATGCTAATAATTTAAAAGATTCGGGTGTCGATGTTGTTGTTGGTTTGCGTGTAGGATCAGCATCAGTAGCGAAAGCTGAGGCTTCAGGTTTAACAGTTAAGGATGTTCCAACGGCAGTTGCCGGGGCAGATGTAGTTATGCTGTTAACACCGGATGAGTTTCAATCGCAGTTATACAAAGTAGAAATTGAGCCGAATTTGAAGCAGGGTGCGGCTTTGGCTTTTGCACACGGTTTTGCAATTCTTTATAACCAAGTCGTGCCACGTTCAGATTTAGATGTCATTATGATCGCACCTAAGGCGCCTGGACATACAGTCAGGTCTGAATTTACTCGTGGTGGAGGTATACCCGATCTTATTGCTATTGAACAAGACTCCTCTGGGACGGCAAAAGCAATCTGTTTGTCATATGCTTCAGCCATTGGCGGTGGTCGCTCGGGTATTATTGAAACGACGTTTCGAGATGAAACTGAGACTGATTTATTTGGTGAGCAAGCAGTTTTATGTGGTGGTGCAGTTGAGCTTGTTAAAGCGGGTTTTGAAACATTGACTGAAGCGGGTTACGCACCAGAAATGGCTTATTTTGAATGTTTGCATGAGTTGAAACTTATTGTCGACCTGATGTATGAAGGCGGCATTGCTAATATGAATTACTCTATCTCAAATAACGCTGAGTACGGTGAATATGTCACTGGACCTAAAATCATTAATGAAGAAAGTCGCCGTGCTATGCGTGAGGCCTTAGAAAATATTCAGCAAGGTGTCTATGCGAAACAGTTTATTCTGGAAGGACAAACAGGTTATCCTGAAATGACGGCTAAACGTCGTTTAAATGCAGAGCATCCGATTGAGTTGGTTGGGAAAGATTTGCGTGACATGATGCCGTGGATTAGCGCCAATAAAATTGTAGATAAGTCAAAAAACTAATAAGTTTGAGAAATTAAAGATCTGGCTGCATCGGTCAGATCTGTTTTTCTTAGCGGATGTGATCAAGTGTTTTAAATTTAATTAGAAGATTGAAGAAATATGACTAAACCAAAAAAAGTTGCGATTCTTACGGCGGGCGGTCTTGCCCCTTGCCTGAGTTCTGCTATTGGAAGCTTGATTGAACGTTATAGTGAAATTGACCCTACGATTGAGATTATTTGTTATCGCAGTGGGTATAAAGGCTTATTGTTAGGTGATTATTATTCGGTAACGCCTGAAATTAGAGAAAACGTAGGCTTGCTACATGGTTTTGGTGGTTCACCGATCGGTAATAGTCGCGTAAAGTTAACGAATATAAAGGACTGTGTCGCTCGGGGGTTAGTTGAGGAAGGCGAGGACCCTCAGAAAGTGGCTGCCGATCAACTCATTAAAGACGGTGTTGACGTTTTGCATACAGTGGGCGGTGATGATACAAATATTGCCGCCGCTAATTTAGCTGCTTTTTTATCTGACAATGATTACGGCTTAACAGTGATAGGTTTGCCGAAAACAGTAGATAATGATGTCTTCCCGATTAAGCAGTCGCTAGGTGCTTGGACTGCTGCTGAGCAAGGGGCGCGTTATTTTCAGAATGTGGTTGCAGAAAATAATTCGAATCCGAGAATGCTTATCGTTCATGAGGTCATGGGTCGAAATTGTGGGTGGTTGACTGCGGCGACAGCACTGGAATATAGAAAATTATTAGAACAACGCCAATGGTTGCCGGGTTTGGGTCTTAACCGTGATGGTTATGAGGTGCATGGGATTTATATTCCAGAAATGGAAATAGATTTTGCAGAAGAAGCGAGGCGTTTGCGTAACATTATGGACAATGTTGATTGTATTAATATTTTTATCTCGGAAGGTGCGGGTGTCGAAGCAATTGTGGCAGAGATGCAGGCCAATGGTGAAGAAGTACCGCGTGATGCATTCGGTCATATTAAGTTAGATGCTGTTAATCCGGGCAAGTGGTTTGGTGAGCAATTTTCTAAAATGATTGGTGCAGAAAAAACACTAATTCAGAAGTCGGGTTATTTTGGCCGCGCTTCTGTCTCTAATGCGGAAGATATTCGCTTAATTAAATCCTGTGCGGATTTGGCGGTTGAATGTGCATTGCGCGGCGAATCGGGTGTTATGGGGCATGATGAAGATCAGGGTAATATCTTGCGGGCCATTGAGTTTCCTCGTATTAAAGGCGGCAAGCCGTTTAATTTGGAGTTAGATTGGTTTAATGAAATGTTAGATGAGATTGGACAGACTAAGGGTGCACGCATAGACGTTCAGCATTAATCTGCTAACACTTAACCGAGCGGGTAAGCTAATAAGTTATCCGTTACGGTTGAAGTTTTAGCTGAAAGTGTTTTTCTAAAATTGAAAAAAATATGAAATCAAAAAAACTAACAATTCGTCAGCGTGGTATTTATTTATTGCCGAATCTATTAACTACCGCAGCAATATTTTCTGGATTTTATGGCATTGTTTCGGCAATCCATGGTGAATTTGCAGTAGCTGCAGCGGCCATTTTTGTGGCACAAATTTTAGATGGCATGGATGGCCGTGTGGCGCGTATGACTAATACGCAAAGTGAGTTCGGTGCACAGTACGATAGTATGGCAGACGTGATCTCGTTCGCGCTTGCTCCAGCAGTAATTATGTATTTGTGGGCCTTTTCTGAGCTTGGGCAATTGGGCTTGTTTGCCGCTTTTGTTCATGTTGCGGGTGGCGCATTAAGGTTGGCACGTTTTAATACGCAGCTAGAAGTGGCTGATAAACGTTATTTTCAAGGGCTCCCAAGTCCTGCTGCTGCTGCAATATTAGCCGGTTATATTTGGATTAGTGAGGCTTATAGTTTTGGTTTTGATGAAGGTGCATTTAAATACTTTGCTTTACTTTTGTCAATTATGACAGGGTTGTTAATGGTCAGTAATTTCCCTTATTACAGTTTTAAAGATATTGATATTAAAAGCCGTGTAAGTTTTGTAGTAACCATTGGTGTTATGTTAGTAATCGGTATTATCTTTGCAGAGCCTGCAATCATGTTATTTTTAATGGCGATGAGTTATGCCGTTTCAGGACCTATTGTGGCGCTTCTAGCACGGCAAAGAAGGGTGGCTAAGAAGAGCGAGGATTAACTGGTAATTGAGTCTATTAACAGTTCTGGGGTGTTGTGTCCTGGTATAAGAAACTCACCTCGAAACGCAGGGCCTTTTTTTCAGTCTAAGACTGAAGTTTCTTCATGAATGGAGTTCTCATGATAGATAAATTAATAATTTTTGATACCACCATGCGTGATGGCGAACAAAGCCCGGGCGCATCAATGAACAAAGATGAAAAGGTTAGGATAGCTAAGGCCTTGGAGCGCCTGAAAGTTGATGTGATGGAGGCTGGTTTTCCGGCTGCGAGTATTGGTGATTTTGAAGCAGTAAGAGCCGTAGCCGACGTTATTAAGGACAGTACCGTTTGTGGTTTGTCACGCGCACTGGATAGAGATATTGACCGTGCCGGTGAAGCACTCCGGCATGCAAATAGTTCAAGAATTCATACCTTTATAGCAACTTCACCCATTCATATGCAAGTGAAGTTGAATATGCAGCCGGATGAAGTCATTGAGTACGCGGTCAGAGCGGTTAAGCGTGCGCGACGGTATACCGATAATGTTGAGTTCTCACCTGAAGATGCAGGCCGTTCGGAAGAAGATTTTCTGTGCCGTATTCTTGAAGCTGTGATTGATGCGGGTGCAACAACGTTAAATATTCCAGACACGGTGGGCTACAGTGTACCGGATCAATTTGGAACTACAATAAAGAATTTGATGGAACGAATTCCTAATTCGGATAAGGCGATATTTTCAGTACATTGCCACAATGATCTGGGATTAGCCGTTGCTAACTCTTTGTCGGCAGTGATTAATGGTGCCAGACAAATTGAATGTACGATTAATGGTTTGGGTGAGAGAGCGGGTAACACGTCACTTGAAGAGGTGGTGATGGCGGTACGGACACGACAAGATGTCTTCCCATGCGAAACCACTGTCGATACACGAGAAATTTTAACCTGTTCAAAGTTAGTCTCCAGTATTACGGGATTCCCTGTGCAGCCTAATAAAGCTATTGTCGGAGCTAATGCTTTTGCTCATGAAGCAGGCATTCATCAGGACGGGGTTTTAAAGAATAGAGAAACCTACGAAATAATGCGTGCTGAAGATGTAGGGTGGTCAGCAAACCGTATAGTTTTGGGAAAGCATTCTGGACGGAATGCATTTAAAACACGAATGACTGAACTCGGGATCGATTTTTCCGGTGAGGAAGAGTTGAATGATGTGTTTTTTAAGTTTAAGCAGTTAGCCGATAAGAAACATGATATTTTTGACGAGGATTTACAAGCATTAATCTCTGAGGCGAGCACTGATTCGGATGATGCAATTAAGTTTATCGCCCTAAAGGTCTGTTCCGAAACCGGGGAAATTCCTATAGCCTATGTGACCTTAAGTATAAATAACCGTGAGGTTTCTGCAGATGCAGAAGGCAGTGGAGCGGTAGATGCAAGCCTTAGAGCGGTTGATAAGTTAGTCGATAATCATGCCGCACTCAGGTTATATTCAGTAAACAATATAACCGATGGCACCGATGCACAAGGCGAAGTTACGGTTCGTTTGGAGCAAGATGGCAAAATTGTCAATGGTTTAGGTTCAGATACAGATATTGTGATTGCTTCTGCCAAAGCCTACATTAATGCAATTAATAAGATTAAATCTTCCGATATTAGATCGCACCCGCAAAAAGGGACTGTTTAATCGGTAGGAGACTGTGTGAAGCAAAGGACGCGGCTCAAATTTTTAGCAATTATGGGGGTTGAAGTTTGGGTCCCGCGCGACCGTTATTCAGTCATTGAATCAGAATTGCGAAACGATAACGTTCCTTTAGGGGCATTAGCAAAAGAGCGTTATGTTGCTGATAATGACGACTTGAATTGGCAAATACTTACCGATAATGTGACAGACTGTCGACGATGTGCAATTTGTCAAAACCGGGTTCAGGCATTAGTGGGTGAAGGCAATAGTCATGCCGATTTGATGTTTATTGGCGGTGCGCCGGATGAAACAGAGGATCAGTTAGGCGGCCCCTTTGTCGGGCAATCCGGTCAGTTGTTAACAGAAATGATCAGGGCAATGGGTTGGGCGCGTGAACAGGTTTATCTGACAAATATTATAAAATGTAAGATACCTGAGGGTCGAGACCCGGCACCGTCTGAAGTGAATGAATGTCTGGTTTATTTAGAACAGCAAATAAAATTGGTTCAACCCAAGATGATTTTGGCGGTGGGTGAAGTTGCTGCAAAAGCACTGCTTGCGACCGACAGTCCTTTGAGTCAATTGAGTGGAAAAATACATTACCGTAATGAAATTCCTCTGGTTGCAATTTTGCACCCAGCCTATTTATTACGGCAACCTTTAGAGAAACGAAAAACATGGTTAGATTTACAGGTGGTATTGAATTGTTTGAAGAACGGCGTAAATTGATTGGTCTCATTTTGATTGAACAGGTAAAGAAATTCTTCATATCTGATGCGGATAGAGATTTTTATGCCAAAATTTTTCCAGGTTCAGTTGATCCGGAAAGTTTGAAGCGTATCCGTAAAATGGAAACAACAGACATTGATGCTGTTTTAGCGCTCGAGCAGACAGTTTATAAATACCCTTGGACTCGTGGTATCTTGGTCGATTGCATGATTGTTCCCGGTTACACTTGCTGGGTGTGTGAGGATGAACATGATGTTTTCGGCTATGCGATTTTAGCTGTTGGTATTGATGAGGCGCATATTATGAATCTTTGTGTGAGTCCCGATGCGCAGGGGGCTGGGTGGGGCGCGCGCTTATTAGATAAAATAATTGCAACCGCTAGAGAAAAGAAGATTGTTGATACGTTACTCTTAGAAGTGAGGAAAACAAATAAACCTGCGATTGCACTTTATAAAAAGTATGGCTTTAAGAAAATAGGCGAAAGGAAAGCCTATTATCCGAGTGAGAATGGTCGTGAGGATGCGGTCATGTTTGCTTTGCCGGTGTCGTAATCAACCGAAAATCCGGATGCCCTTGTTTGAGAAGAAGTCAGCTGATTATTTTAAGGCATCAGTAATATGTGGATTGATCGTATTGTAGATAATTTGATGCATTTTTGGATTACCCGCAATAATATTACCGCTTTTCATAAAGTGGTCGTCGAAAGAGAAGTCGGTCACGATGCCACCAGCCTCTTGTATTAATAAGACCCCTGCAGCCATGTTCCATGGACGCAAGCCAATTTCCCAGAAACCATCCAATCGGCCTGCAGCTAAGTAGGCTAAGTCTAAGGCGGCTGAACCGGTACGACGGATCCCTGCAGAATTGGTATGTAATGCTTTAAACATTTCTAAATAAACATCAAGGTATTGTAGGGGTTTGACAGGAAATCCAGTCCCTAACAGTGACCCTTGTAAGTGCGTTTGTTGGGAAACACGAATTTTTCGGTCATTGAGCAAAGCGCCGGCGCCGCGGCTGGCACAAAATAGCTCATCCTTTAACGGGTCGAAAATGACGCCCTGAGTGATTTTTCCTTTGTGGGTTAAGGCAATGGAAATAGAGTATTGCGGAAATCCATGTAGAAAATTGGTTGTGCCATCAAGCGGGTCAATAATCCAGACATAGTCATTTCCAGGGTGGTGACCACTTTCTTCGGCAATAATACTGTGATCTGGGTAGGCGCTGTTGATGATTCGGATAATTTCGCGTTCAGCGGATTTATCTATTTCAGAGGCAAAACCATTTTTGCTTTTTTGGGGTACTTTTAAGGCACCAATATTATCCGTAGAGCGTAGAATTAACTCACCAGCACTTCGAGCAGCACGAGTAGCAATGTTTAACATTGGATGCATAATATAAATTTTATGTTTATAAAAACCTTATAGGATAACAAATATTTTGGTAAAATTTGCACATTTCGCATAAGGAAATAACCTTGTTAGCCAATATCAGAATTGTTCTAGTCGAAACATCGCATCCTGGAAATATCGGGGCAATTGCGCGCGCGATGAAGAACATGGCATTGTCTCAATTATATTTAGTCAAACCCAAGATATTTCCGAGTGCGGATGCAACCGCACGTGCATCGGGTGCTGATGATATTTTAGCCTCCGCTGTTATTTGTGACACATTAACCGAAGCAATTGCTGATTGTGAAATAGTAATGGGTGCAAGTGCGCGTGATAGAACGATTGGCTGGCCAACCTTAGCAGCTAAACAATGTGCAGAACAAGCGCTCAAAGATGCTAAAACTAATCAGGTTGCATTGGTTTTTGGGCGAGAAAATTCCGGGTTGACTAATGCGGAACTGGATTGTTGTCAGTATTTAATTCGCATTCCGTGTAATAAGGATTTTAGTTCACTGAATCTTGCCGCAGCGGTTCAGGTATTTACCTATGAATTGTTTGCTAAGGCCAATCAGCAAACAGAAAAGGAAGTATTGTCAGCGCCTGAGCCTTTGGCAACATCGGCACAAATAGAAGGTTTTTATCAACATCTACAGGAAACATTGACCGCTATTGATTTTATTCAATCGGGTCAGTCTAATTCAGTGATGCGCCGGCTTCGACGGTTATATGGTCGAAGTCGTTTATCTACTCGAGAAGTAGATATTTTGCGCGGTATTTTGCGAATGTCTCAAGGTCGTAAACAGTAGGGTATTTCATGTTTAATCGAATAAAAGAAGATATTGATTGTGTTTTTGGCCGCGATCCTGCGGCGCACTCCGTTTGGGAAGTTATGACAACTTATCCGGGCTTCCATGCCGTATTATTACATCGTTTAAGTCATTGGCTATGGGCGATGAAGTTTAAGTGGCTAGGGCGATTTGTAGCGCATTTATCGCGCTGGGTAACCGGTATAGAAATTCATCCAGGTGCTCAAATTGGTCGGCGTTTCTTTATTGATCATGGTATGGGGGTGGTGATCGGTGAGACTGCTATCATTGGGGATGATTGCACCTTATATCATGGGGTAACGTTAGGGGGGACTGCTTGGAAAAAAGGTAATCGACACCCTTGTTTAAAAGATGGGGTTGTTATTGGCGCCGGCGCTAAGGTCTTAGGACCGATTGTTGTTGGAAAGAATGCTCGAATTGGCTCAAATTCAGTGGTATTGAAAGATGTTCCCAAAGGTGCCACGGTTGTTGGCATTCCGGCCTATGTTGTTGAGCGGCGGTCTAAGAAGCCCAGTGCGAAACGTGATGCGATTGCCAATAAAATGGGTTTTGATGCCTATGGCGCCACGAACGGCATTCCAGACCCGGTTTCTAATGCAATTAATCAAATGTTGGATCATATTCATCTGTTGGATGGTCAAATCGAAGGCATGAAGAAGGTTCTTAATCAAGCCGGTATTGAATATAAAGAAGAACCTATTCCTGAGTTAGAAGTCCATGAGATTGATGATGGCTCAGGAGACTTCTAAAATGAGTCATACTTATTAATTGAATATAGCCCAGAGTTTTGTTATCCAAAAGCCTACTAAGCCATGATATATCTTGACCATAATGCCACATCGCCTGTAGATCTAAGGGTTTTAGAGGCAATGCAGCCTTATATGACTTCTTTTTATGGTAATCCATCCAGTCTATATCGGCTGGGTCGGGTCGTTCGTAGTGCTATTGAAACAGCACGGTGTCAGGTCGCAGCACTGGTAGGCGCGGAGCCGTCTGAGGTTATTTTTACCAGTGGCGGGACAGAAGCTAATAACTTAGCGATTAAGGGGTTATTAGCCAATCCTACGGTGAAAAAAATTTTTATTTCCAAAACGGAACACCCATCAGTGCTAGAGGCGGCGTTATCCTTGAACGACCTTTTGGCGATTGAATATTTGGCTGTAGACAGTCAGGGGCTGGTTGATTTTGAGGTGGCGCCATCAAGGTTCGGTGCGGGGTTAAATTTTGTATCAGTGATGATGGCTAATAATGAAACCGGTGTTATTCAACCGGTTGCTAGGATAGCAGAGTACTTTAAAGCCATCCATTCATCGATAATTTTACATACAGATGCGGTCCAGGCCTTAGGTAAAATACCGGTCGATATAGCAACATTAAATGTGGATATGCTTTCCCTTTCCAGTCATAAAATTTATGGGCCTAAGGGTGTTGGTGCTTTAGTGGCGCGTAACCCTGCGTCATTAATGCCGTTATTGTTGGGGGGGGCTCAGGAACATGGTGTAAGAGCGGGAACAGAGAATGTGCCCGCCATTATTGGTTTTGGCAAAGCAGCAGAACTTGCTCAGCAATTTTTAATGACAAGGAGTGAGTCTTTAAAACAATTGAGAGACTATTTAGAAGGGCAATTACGCAGTCAGATTCCGGGCGTCATGTTGTTTTCCGAACGGGTCAAACGATTACCGAATACCGTACAATTTGCTATACCTAAAACCGATGGCGAGATGATGTTAATGCAGTTAGATAAAAAGGGTTGTGCCGTGTCGAGCGGTTCGGCTTGTGCCAGTGGCGGTGAAGCCAGTCATGTTTTGATGGCAATGGGTGTTAATGAGCCCTTAGCCAAAAGTGCCGTCAGAGTTAGTTTAGGAGAAATGAATACTAAAGATGAAATCGATCAATTTATTGTTTTACTTAAATCGATCGTAAATCATTCTTAAGTATTTTGAGGTGTTGCTAATAAAACATTAAAAGTAAAATTTAAGTATAATCTAAAATTGTTTTTTATTTATAAAGTGAGATTGACAAGTGAGGTATTGTGAATAATTCCATTACATTAACTGAGCGGGCGGCTACACAGATTAAGCGTCAATTAGAGCAGCGCGGTCACGGGTTAGGATTGAAGCTAGGTGTTAAAGAGTCTGGCTGTACTGGGTACGCCTATACTTTAGCTTATGCAGACGTGTTAACTGACAATGATTCCATTCATGAAGGTTATGGGGTTAAAGTTATTGTCAGTGAAGAGCATCTTTCTTTTATTAAAGGGTTGGAGTTGGATTATCGGCAAGAAGGCATTAATGAAGCCTTTGTTTTTAATAACCCTAATGTGAAAGATGCTTGTGGCTGTGGAGAGAGCTTTTCGGTTTAGTCGCACTAAAAGGTACCGTCAGTAACGGTACCTTTTAATTGAGTATCCATTGGTTTAGAAATTTGAATGACCTAATTAATTCGAGTGTCTATTTGGGTGCCTGAATAGGCTTTAATAGCACAAAATTTGAATTCTGGTATTTTAGCCGCGGGGTCGAGTGCTTCATTAGTGAGTAAATTAGCGCTGGCTTCGTTGTAGCAAAAAGCCATAAAAATAGTCCCTTTTTGAATACTCATTTCAGCTCTGGCATAGGCGGATAATTTACCTCGCCTTGACTCTAAGGTAATAATTTCACCGGCTCTGATTCCTAATTTTACTAGGTCTTCAGGGTGGAGTGAGACGACAGGATCGGGTTCTAAGGCATTTAATGTTTCTGAATGGCGGGTCATACTGCCAGTATGCCAATGTTCAAGTTGTCGACCGGTAATAAAAATAAAAGGGAAGTGTTCATCAGGGAGTTCATCGGCCTGCGTGTAGGATGCGGGGACAAATTTTCCTCGGCCGGTAATGGTTGGAAATCCATCGGTAAAAATAATCGGTTGTCCGGGGTCACCTTCCTGCTCAAGTGGGTAAGTTAGTGAATCTTCGTGTTCCAGACGCTCCCAAGTCATGCCTGCAATGCTGTCCATGGCTAATCGCATTTCATTGAAAACATCTTTAGGGCCTTGGTAGTTCCAGTTTAATCCCATCCGTTTGGCTATTTCTTGGATAATCCATAAGTCTTGTTTTGCTTGACCTGGCGGAGTCACGGCTTGACGACCCATCTGAACGCGTCGGTCAGTATTGGAAAAGGTACCGTTCTTCTCGTAAAAAGCAGAAGCAGGCAAAATAACATCGGCAAAGCCAGCTGTCTCGGTTAGAAAAATATCCTGAACAACTAAATGGTTTAAGGCTGCAAAGGCTTTTCTGGCATGATTCTGGTTGGGGTCAGACATGGCTGGGTTTTCACCTTCGACATACATGCCGTGAACGTTTCCATGAAGGATTTCATGAATCATTTCTACGGTCGTGAGCCCAGCTTCAGCACTGAGTGGTGTTTGCCAGAGTTGTTCAAATTTTTCACGGTTTTCAGGATCGCTGACCGGGAGATAATCAGGAAAAACCATGGGTATAAGCCCCACGTCGGAAGCGCCTTGAACGTTGTTCTGACCTCTTAATGGGTGTAGGCCGGTGCCAGGTCGTCCTATTTGTCCGGTCATTAAGGCCAGTGATATCAGACAACGCGCATTATCGGTCCCATGGATATGTTGAGAAACGCCCATGCCCCAAAAAATCATAGAAGCCTTGGAATTTGCATAAAGTCTGGAAACTTCTCGAATAGTTTCGGCATTAATTCCGCAGATTGGGGCCACCTTTTCGGGGCTGTAATCGGCGATATGATCCCCCATGACCTCGAAATTCTCAGTATGGGTATTAATATAGTCATCATCTTGGAGTTGTTCTTCCAAAATGGTATACATCATGGCATTGAGTAATGCGACATCGGTATCGGGTCTGAATTGTAAGGAATAGGTCGCGTATTTGGCGATATCTGTTTTGGCCGGATCGATTAAGATTATTTGAGTGCCATTTTTACTGGCATTTTTCATGAAGGTGGCGCCAACGGGGTGATTGACCGTTGGATTTGAACCGATAATGATAATGACTTCGGCTTCACTGACATCGGAAACAGGATTAGAGACCGCACCGGAGCCTAGGCATTCTAATAAGGCAACAACCGATGAGGCATGGCAAAGACGCGTGCAGTGGTCAACATTATTTGAGCCAAATCCAGTTCTAATTAGTTTTTGAAAAAGGTAGGCTTCTTCATTACTACCTTTGGCTGAACCGAGGCCTGCTAAAGCGTTATTGCCGATATTGTCGCGGATGGATAAAAAGCCATGGGCTGCAAAATCAAGGGCCTCATCCCATGTGGCTTCGCGAAAGACCTCATGAATATTATCGGGATCGAGCAGCTCAGTAGTTTTAGCAACACCTTCACGTCGGATCAGTGGGGTTGTTAACCGTAATGGATTGTCAATATAATTAAACCCGAAACGACCTTTAACACATAATCGGTAGTGATTGGTATAACCGTCACGACCTTCGGTATACATGATTTTATTGTCTTTGATATGGTATTTGATTAAGCAACCGACGCCGCAATACGGGCAGATTGAATCAACTGTTTTATCAATTTCTTCCAGCCCAACATTATTGGCTGGCATCAGGGCTCCGGTGGGGCAGGCCTGAACACATTCACCGCAGCCCACACAACTGCTGGCTCCCATGGGGTCTGCAATATCAAAGACAATTTCAGAATGTTTGCCGCGGTTGGCGTAGCCAATCACATCATTCATTTGTTCTTCACGGCAAGCCCTGACGCAGCGTGTACATTGAATACAAGCATCTAGGTTCACCGTCATGGCGGGGTGTGAGGTGTCTGCTTTAGGCTGTGCACGGCTGGGAAATCTGGGGGTTGCAACGTCTAATTTATTAGCCCAGAGGTCTAGCTCAGAATCTTTTTTGTAAGGGGAGGGGCCCTGCTCCGGCATATCTGATAGTAACAGTTCAAGAACCATTTTCTGTGATTTCAGTGCCCGTTCGCTCTGGCTTTTGACTTGCATGTTTTCAGTAGGCGCTCTACAGCAAGAGGGCGCTAAAACACGTTCTCCTTCGATTTCAACCACGCAAGCCCGGCAGTTTCCATCAGCTCTTAAACCTTCTTGATAGCAGAGGTGGGGAATTTCTTTACCGTGTCTTTTTGCCGCCTCGAGAATGGTCTCATCGGCAACAGCTTCTATGTGATCCCCGTCCAGTGAGAAGGTTATGGTGTTTTTTGTGGTTTCTGGGTTAGCGGCCATAGTCGTTGTATTGATTTTATGAAGACGTTAATTCGTCAGGGAAGTATTTGATAATACTACGTAATGGATTAGGTGCGGCTTGTCCTAGACCACAGATTGAAGCATCGCACATGACCGATGAGAGTTCTTCCAGTAGTTCAGTGTCCCATTGAGATTGTTCCATGAGTCCAACGGCTTTACTGGTTCCTACGCGACAAGGGGTACATTGACCACAGGACTCTTCTTCAAAGAATTTCATGGCGTTAATAGCGCAGTCTTTGGCACTATCTTGGTCGGAAAAAATAATGATCGCAGCAGAGCCGATAAAGCAACCGTACTGATTGAGCGTATCAAAATCAAGTGGGATATCGCCCAGAGAGGCGGGTAAAATCCCACCGGAAGCCCCGCCGGGAAAGTAACCGTAGAATTTATGACCGGCTTGCATACCGCCACAGTATTCTTCGATCAGTTCTTTGATGGTGATGCCGGCTGGGGCGAGGTGGACACCGGGTTTCTGGACGCGCCCGGAAACGGAAAAAGAGCGTAAGCCTTTACGGTCATGACGTCCGTGTGAGCTAAACCATTCCGGGCCTTTTTCAATGATATCTCGAACCCAGAAAACGGTTTCCATGTTGTGTTCAAGCGTGGGTCGGTTAAATAAACCAATTTCGGCTAAATAAGGTGGGCGCAGACGCGGCATACCGCGTTTACCTTCTATGGATTCGATCATGGCAGATTCTTCGCCACAGATATAAGCCCCCGCACCTCGACGGAGTTGTATATTAGGCAGTTGATGGGATTCAGACGGTGGGTTGTCTTTTAAGATCTGAATTTCTTGGGTCAGAATGTGTCGGCAACCGGCATATTCGTCTCGTAAATAAATATATATTTCAGCGCAATCAACAATAGTGGCGGCAATTAACATGCCTTCAAGAAATCGGTGCGGGTCCCGTTCAAGATAGTGACGATCTTTAAAAGTGCCAGGTTCGCCTTCGTCGATATTTATGGCCATCATTCTGGGACCTTGGTAGCCTTTGACAATTCGCCATTTTTTGCCTGCAGGAAAACCTGCGCCGCCTAAACCGCGTAAGCCAGAATTTTCCATGAGGGTAATGATATGTTCTGGGTCACGTTGACCATCAAGGCAGCTTTGTAATGTTTGGTAGCCGCCCTCTTGTTCATATTGTTCACGGCTAATATAGTCGGCTATCGGGGCGTTAATTTGGTTAGTCTCAATGGCGGAGAGGGTTTTTTCGACCGTTGCTGTGGCAATTGGATTTTGACCAACAACCGTAACGGGTGCCTCTTGACAACGTCCCACACAGGGAACCGGTTGTACACGGACATTGTCACCCAGTGTTTTTTGGAGGGTAGAGAGCAAATTTTTAGCACCGGCTAGCTCACAAGAAATAGATTCACAAACACGAACGGTTAAGGGCGGCGGGGGAGTTTCTCCCGTTTTAACAACATCAAAATGGTGATAGAAACTTGCAACCTCAAAGACTTCTGCGGTCGATAGGTTCATTTCATGTGCTAAGGCGGTTAGGTGTTTATCAGAAATATGATGGTAGCGGTCCTGAATTTTATGTAGATGTTCAATCAGTAGGTCGGAACGGCGTGATTCATCCCCTAAAAGATTTTGAATCTCACTAAGGGCGGATAAATCAACGGAATGGCCTTTTGGGCCTTTACGTTTCTTTTTGACGATTTGATCTGCATCAATGTGTATGGTTGCCACTCAGGTCCCCTAATAGCTATAAAATGGTTAGTAAATATAATGACTTATGCTAAAAAATCGGTAAACTTTACAGTAGATTATACATTGCTTTCAAGTCATTATTTATGACGTTTCTATCATTAATAATGATATAGTGAGGCTGGTTTGGTTTATTGATAGTTATCGTTATTTGAAGTGCCTTTATGTTAAATCCACAGCATTTACTGACTTTTTGTGTCGTAGCTAAATTTTGTAGTATTACCCGAGCAGCACATTCGTTAAATATTGGTCAACCTGCGGTGTCAGGGCAATTGAAATTATTGCAAGAAGCCGTGGGTGAACCGCTGTATGAACGTGAAGGCCATCGTATTGTTTTAACCCCGGTGGGAGAGAGTTTGTTAGAACATGCCTCTAATTTTGAGAAAAATTTTAATGAGGCAAATGAGTTTATTCGTTGTTTGCAGAAAATTAATGCAGGGACGCTGCGAATTGGTTCAACGATGACGATAGCAAGTTTTTATTTGCCCAAATATGTCGTGCAATTACAAACGCTTCACCACGGGTTGCAAGTTTTTATGAAAACGGGGAATACCCATGAAATTCTTAATAACTTAAGTAGTCTTGATTTAGGGTTTATTGAGGGGCCGATTGACTGGGAATTATTGCCTAAGAATTATCAATTATTGCCGTGGCAAAAGGATGAAATTGTTTTGGTTTTACCCGAAGGTCATGAACTAGCAACGCTATACTCAGATTCGGTACCGCTACATGCATTAATTAAATATCCGGTCATTTGGCGTGAGCCGGGATCAGGGGCGCGTCAGGTTTTAGAAAGAGCCTTGTCTAAAGCAAAATTGGTAATCCCTGTTAATATTGAGGTGATGGGCGTTTCAGGTATTAAGGAAGCAGTAAGGGCGGGTCTAGGTATTGGCTTTTCTTCTTCTCAGGCCTTGCGTTATGAGCGAGAAGGGTTGGTTGCTCGGCGCTTGAATTCTGCCAGTGGATTACTTTGGCATTTGAATATTATTGCGCCGAAAGTCGCTATTCAATCGCGTGCAGTGAAAGCTTTTTTAGAATTGTGTAATCAGAAGGAGATCGGATCGAAATGAAATACACGATGTTGCTCTGCTTGAGTTTATTCTTTAGCTTGTTCACGGTGCTGAGTCAAGCCCAGACAAAAGAAACTTTTGAGGTGCAAAAGATTGCACCGGGACTGTATTTTCATTTTGGGCATCATGAATTGCCTAATAGGGAGAACCATGGTGGCATAGCCAATATTGGATTTGTGGTGGGTAAGTCGTGTGTTGCTGTGCTCGATTCAGGTGGTAACCCTCAACAAGGTCTTGTACTTAAGAATACGATTGAGAAGATCACCGATGTGCCGATTTGTTATGTCATTAATAGTCATGTGCATCCTGATCATGTTTTTGGTAATCGTAGTTTTAAAGGGAAAGGCGTGCAATTTATAGGGCACAAGAATTTAGCACGTGCTTTGCAGTTGCGCAGTGCTTTTTATTTACAACGCTCTGAGGAGCAGTTAGGGGTTAAATTAACGCCGCAAGATATTGTGTTGCCAGATATTATGGTGGCAGATTCTTTAACCTTGGATTTAGGCGGCCGGTTATTGACCGTGACTGCACACGGGAGTGCGCATACGGACAATGATTTGTCAGTACTTGATAAGAGCAGTCAGACATTATGGTTGTCAGATTTATTGTTTGTTGAGCACTTGCCGGTGATTGATGGAAGTCTGAAAGGGTGGTTAAAAGAATTGAAAGAGTTATCACTTCTAAAGGTTAAACGTGTTGTGCCGGGTCATGGTCCGGTTATGGGTGATTGGCCGGCAGCACTGAAACCACAAGTGGATTATTTGACCATGTTATTGAAAGAAGTGCGATCAATGATAAAACAGGGAAAGTTTATTGAACAGGCTATAGTTGAGGCGGGTCAAACGGCAGCGGGCCGGTGGGCATTATTTGATGCTTTCCATAAAAAAAATGTAACGCTCGTTTTTGCAGAATTAGAATGGGAAGATTAATAAGTAAAGGGGATTGGTTATGAAAATGGTGAGAGTGATTATAAGTTTTTGGGTATTGCTTTTTGTTAATGTCGTTTCTGCAGGTGTTGATGATACGGTTTGGCAAAATGAATTGAAGGCGCAGTTTTTTGCTGGCCGTTCGATCAGTGAAGCTGAGAATATTATTGCTATTGAGGCACCTTATCGTGCGGAAGATGCTGCGCTGGTTCCAATTAGGATAACGAGTAAAATTAATCAGACGAATGACAAATATATTAAAAGAATCACCTTAATTGTGGATAAAAACCCAATACCGTTTGCAGCTGAATTTAATTTTACCCCCCTTAGTGGCAAAGCAGATGTGGCGATGCGTATTCGGGTTAATAGTTACAGCTATGTGCGTGCCATAGCAGAAATGAATGATGGTCAGCTTATAATGGTGAAAAAGTTTGTTAAGGCGAGTGGCGGGTGTTCAGCCCCGATTGGTGCCGATCTGGATGCGGCAATGAAACGACTCGGGCGAATGAAGTTTAAGCTCCCTAGTACGGCACAGTCCAATGAGCCAAATTTGGCGCAATTATTAATCAGTCACCCTAATATTACAGGGATGCAAATGGATCAGGTCACCCGTATTATACGCCCCGCTTATTATGTGGAAAAAGTGAAGGTAACTTTCGATGGTCAGCCGGTACTGACCGCTAAGACCGATATTGCAATTAGTGCAGATCCTAATTTTAGATTTTATTTTGTTCCCCAATCGGCCGGTGATTTGCATGCTGAAGTAAGTGATACTGACGGAAAGACTTTTTCACAAACTTATCGTGTTGAGCCTTGATTTATTAAATGCCGTAAAAATGGCGTTGTGGAGTACTTATGAATGATAAAGAGCGAGTGGCAAAAAAGGCTGCAATGGAAATCAGTCACGGTATGGTTGTTGGTTTAGGGACCGGGTCAAGTGCGGATTGTTTTATTGAGGCCTTGGCGACACGTCATCAAGAAGAGGGCTTGGCGGTAAAAACCGTTGCGAGTTCTATTGTGAGTATGCAAAAGGCTCAAAATTTAGGGTTGCCAATGATTGCAATTGAGCATTTAAATCAGCTTGATTATTATGTCGATGGTGCTGATGAGGTCACTGATGATTTGGTTTTATCCAAAGGCCAGGGTGCTGATTTGGTACGGGAAAAGATTTTAGCGACAGCAGCTGATAAATTTATCGTTTTGATCGACCAGAGTAAGCGCGTTAAGCGGATAGGAGAACGCTTCCCAGTCCCTGTTGAGGTTATTCCTTTTTCGTGGCACTTGGTGGTTAAGGCGTTACGACGAATAGGCGGTCAGGGTATATTACGGCCCAATGCTAATAATAGTGGGCTTGCTATGACCAGCTATGGTAATTTGGTTCTGGATGTTGATTTTGGCGTATCGTTAACGGCAGAGGAAATAGATAATGCTTTGAATGCAATGCCGGGGGTCATTGAGCATGGTGTCTTCCGTAATTTAGCATCGTCTGTTTATATGGGTGTCGCGGGTGTCGTTGAGGAATTACAGCGTCAATAAAGGTCTTTTTTAAGGTTTCTTGGAGATTATGGAAAGGATGTTGTTTTGGTTAAGGAAAGTAAGTGGGGGCGGTGTGAACCGTATAATCGTTGCAAAAGGTGAGTTATAAAAAAAATAATGGGGGGTCTATGTTAGTAAAAGGTCAAAAAGCACCAGCGTTTTCTATTGAGAATGAAAAGGGTGAAAATATTAGTCTTGATGATTATCAGGGAAAGCGTAATGTCGTGTTATATTTTTATCCTAAAGATGATACGCCGGGGTGTACGATAGAAGCGAATGATTTCACTCGTTTGGCAAATGAATTCTCTGGTTTTGATACCGTTATATTAGGAGCCAGTAAAGACAGCTGTGACAGTCATCAGGATTTTATTAATAAATTTAAGCTGAATATTGCCTTGTTGTCTGATACTAGCGGTAAATTATGTGTGGACTATGATGTCTGGCGCGAAAAAGTAAGAGAGGGTGTAACTAAGATGGCAATTCTTCGGTCAACCTTTATTATTAATAAAGCAGGTGAATTGGTTGAAGCCTACTATGGAGTGAACCATGCTGGCCATGCAGAAGCGATTTTAGAGCGAGTCAAGCAATTGTATTACCGACCTTAACATGGGTGTTGTTTAAGAGAAAGCTGTGGTTAGAATGGCCACAGCTTTCGGCATTATTTGATTTTAGGGTTGTTCAAAGATTTCAATAGCATTAGCATCAAGGTCGCGGAAGAACAGCGCGCGTCGACCTGAGCGACTCATGCTATAAGTAACGTTAACTTCATCAAGTCTTTTTACGATTAAATCAATATTGCTAACAGTGAATGCAACGTGGCGATCATGGCCGCCGTGTTTCGGTCGACCGGTGATTGGGTCTGGGTTACTGAGTTCAATGAGGTGAACTTGTTGGCTGCCAATTTGAAACCAGGCACCTGGGTATTCAAGGACAGGGCGATCAATACGTTCTAGGTTTAACAACTGTTGGTAGAAATTAACAGAAGTTTCGGTATCTTGAACCAATAGGCTAACGTGGTGAAGGCTTAGGTTATTATTTGACATGATGGCTGTTTTTGAAGGCTAGGTTTTGTGCGTGAAGTTATTTTTTATTTAAGATTACCGGCATGAAGGCCGCATTCTTTTTTGTCTGTTTCCCACCACCAGCGGCCACTGCGTTCGTGTTGATTAGGGGTAATGCTTCGTGTGCAGGGTTCACAACCAATGCTGATAAAGCCTTTGCTATGGAGCGTATTAAATGGAACCTGATAGGCGTCAATATAATCCCAGACTTGTTGTGAACTCCATTGCGCCAAAGGATTAAATTTAACAAGCGGGTGGTTTTCGGTTGAGAAGGTTGAGTCTTCTTGTATAGCCGGTAAATTTTGCCGCGTATCTAAACTTTGGTCTATGCGTTGGCCCGTTATCCATGCATCAAGTTCGAGTAGCTTTCTTTGTAAAGGTTGGACTTTTCTAATGCCACAACATTCTTGGTGACCCTCTTTAAAAAAACTAAAAAGGCCTTTTTGCTGAACAAAATGATCGAGTGTTTTGTAGTCCGGGGTTAATAATTCAATATTGATCTTATAATGGTTACGGACTTGCTCTATAAATTGATAGGTTTCTGGGTGTAAACGGCCCGTGTCCAGTGAAAACACTTGAATATCTTTTTTAATATTCAATGCCATATCAATTAACACAACATCTTCAGCACCGCTAAATGATAAGGCGATATTGTCAAATTTCTCGAATGCTCTTTTTAGAATAGTGCGTGGTGATTTATCAACGAGTTCTAATTGTAACTCCGAAGTGGATAGTGAATTTTCAGCCATTATGATTATCTTTAATAAATTACTGTTGTCGGAAATATTGTGCCAGAAAATCATCAAAACTTATATGATCGTTTGTTTCAATTTCAGCTAAGCGTTTTTTTGATTGGGTTGACATTTCAGTGAACATGTCAGACTCTTCTTTATTGAGCTGTTGGTTACGATAAAAGTGTTCATGGCGGCGTGATTGCTCAATAGCAAATCGTGCAAAGGGTTGTTGGGTCCTACGCATATCAGCTAATATTTTAGCCGACGGAGTCAGGTCTGGGTTTTGAATGCAGTTTTTTTGTTGGTTTAAGGCTTTTTGGTAAGGGGTGTTTATTTGTCCTTGGTCCAAGGTTTGGCAGATAGGTGCCATGCTCTCAAATATGTTAAGTGCCCAGGCTTTGAGGGTTATCTTTTTGTTGTTCTGATCCAATAATAAGTCAGGGCGGCGGCCTTCGTGTGCAACCGTTGAGAGGTTCTCATTATTAAGTTGTTGTTGGTTTTTATTGCATCCGGGACTCTCTTGAAATAAGCAGGTCAGTAAAAAGGCTTCTAAAAAGTGGGCGGTATTGGCCTCAATACCGGTGGGTTGGTAAATATCAAGGTCCAGTGAACGAATTTCCACGTATTTAATACCCCGGCGTTGTAGGGCTAAGGTCGGTTTTTCGCCAGAAGCACTAATCTGCTTAGGACGTATCGTGTTATAAAACTCATTTTCTATTTGTAATATATTGGTATTGAGTTGTAGATATGCGCCATTATTTTTGAGACCAATTTTTTTATAATCGGCATACGGGGTTTCAATGGCGGCGGTTAGGCTATTGACGTAACCTGATAAGTTGTTGTAATCAATTTTCAGACTGGCTTGGTTGTTACTTTTATAACCAATGTCACTCATTCTAAGGGACGTTGCATACGGCAGATAAAGAGTATGGTTATCAAAAGATTCAAAAATATTATGGATTAAAGGGCGATCTTTAAAGAAATTTTTGCAAATCGCCGGTGATGCACCGAATAAATAAAGCAGTAGCCAGCCTTGATTCAAAAAGTTTCGAATGAGATTAAAGTATTGTTCGGCAATGAAGTCTTGTTCGGAGTGTGAATTCTTATTTAAGGCCTGTAATGCCGGCCACAGTTGTTCGGGGATGGAGTAATTGAAATGGATACCGGCTATAGCCTGCATGGTTCGTCCGTAACGGTGCCCAAGGCCTTGGCGATAGATGTGTTTCATCTGACCTATATTGGAAGAGCCGTATTGGGCGATAGGAATACTGCGATCACCATCGATGCCACAGGGCATACTGGCGGCAAGCAGAAATTCATCAGGAAGATGGTCGTAGACAAATTGATGAATATTATTAAGATAATTTAACGAATCTGTTGCTTGGGAGAAGGGCGGTGTTATTAACTCCATTAACGCTTCAGAATAATCTGTGGTGATGCTGGTGTGAGTCAGGGCTGCACCAAAGTCCTTAGGGTGCGGCGTTTGAGCGATGAAACCCGCTGGTGATAATCTCAGGTTTTCTTTTTCAATGCCGGTGAGTCCGCCTATAATAAGCTTTTCTTGGCCAGCGTCGATTAATTGGCTGAAGCGTTTCAGCGTGAGATTATCCAAAATAACATGATCCTTGTGAAAAATGGTCGGGGTCGCCTGTATGTAGTGCAATACAGTTATAATAGCGGGTCATTATAGATTGAAATGCCAATTAGAAACACCTTGATGTGACTGAAAAAAATAATCACCTTGAAAAGGCGAAATTAGTACTTGAGACGGTCTTTGGTTACGACAGTTTCCGAGGGCTTCAAGAAGCCATTATTGTTCATACATTGAGGGGTAAAAATTCCCTCGTGTTGATGCCCACCGGCGGTGGGAAGTCGTTGTGTTATCAAATTCCTCCGTTGGTGGGCGGTGGTGTGGGCGTGGTTATTTCACCGTTAATTGCCTTGATGCAAGATCAGGTTAGCGCATTACACCAGGCCGGTGTAAGGGCCGCAACGTTAAATTCTATGCAAACAGCGGCAGAAACGAAGGCGGTAGAAGCGTCGTTGCAAGGGAATGAATTGCAATTGCTTTATATTACTCCGGAACGTCTTGTGTTAGGGCGCTTACTGGCTTTTCTTAAGACGGTTAAGGTAGCGTTGTTTGCTGTCGATGAAGCGCATTGTGTCTCACAGTGGGGACATGATTTTCGGGAAAGTTATTTAAAGTTATCTGTATTGTCGGAGCATTTCCCACAGGTACCGATTATGGCTCTGACGGCTACGGCTGACCCGCGAACCCAACAGGAAATCATTACGCGGTTAGCGATAGGTAAAGATCAGGTTTTTAAGGCGGGTTTTGATCGTCCCAATATTCGCTATCGAATTTTGCACAAGCAACAGCCCCATGAACAACTATTGACTTTTATTCAGCAAGAACACCGTGGTGATTCCGGTATTATTTATTGTTTATCCAGAAAGAAGGTTGAGAAAACAGCAAGCCGGTTAAGTAGTCAGGGGATTACGGCATTACCGTATCACGCTGGTATGTTGCCTGAGGACAGACAAGCTAATCAATTACGTTTTTTGCGGGAAGAGGGACTGATCATGGTGGCAACCGTTGCCTTTGGTATGGGCATTGATAAGCCAAATGTTAGGTTTGTTGCGCATCTTGATTTGCCTAAGAGTATTGAGTCTTATTATCAGGAAACCGGGCGTGCAGGGAGAGATGGATTGCCTGCTAATGCCTGGATGGTCTATGGCTTGCAAGATGTGGTGACTTTACGGCAGATGGTGAGTCAGTCATTAACACTGGGAGATACGCAAAAGCAAGTTGAACGACAAAAACTAGATGCTATGTTGGCCTTGTGTGAGCAAATAGAGTGCCGACGTAAGGTTTTATTAGCGTATTTTGGTGAACCTGTGGGGACGACCAGTTGTAATAATTGTGATACTTGCTTAGAACCGGTTGAAACCTGGGATGGTACGGTTGCCGGGCAACAAGCGCTCTCTTGTATTTATCGGACCGGGCAACGCTTTGGCGTAGAGTACTTGGTCGATGTGCTTCAGGGTAAAGTAAACGATAGGATAAAAAATTTCGGGCATGATAAACAGTCTGTATTTGGATTGGGTGTAGATAGAACGCGAAGCCAATGGCGGTCAATTTACCGGCAACTCTTGGCGAGAGGGTTGATAACGGTCGATTTAGAAGGACATGGGAGTTATCATTTAACCGAACGATGTCGGCCTGTTTTGCGGGGTGAAACGGCTTTGGTTTTACGAAAAGAGCACATCGCTAAGCGAAGTTATGCTGGGAATGCTTTCAATAAGGGAGGGGCAGGTCGTCGAGAAAAACGGCTTTGGGATGCCTTACGTGCTAAGCGCTGGGAAATAGCAGAGCTTCAAAAAGTGCCGCCGTATCAGATTTTTCATGATGCAACACTGGTTCAAATGAAAGATCAGTTGCCGAGTAACAAGGAGCAATTCAGGCAGTTATCCGGTGTTGGGGATCGTAAGTTGGCGTTATACGGTGACCAATTTCTAGCAGTTATTGAACGCGTTGTTAAATTTTCAAATGATAAACAGATGACGGAAACGGTTATAACAACGTTAGATTTGTTCAAGGCGGGACTGGTCATTGAGACTATCTCAGAAAAAAGGCAGATAACTCAGGATACCGTCTATGCACATCTGGCCGAAGGGTTGCTTACCGGGTCGGTTGAACTGACCGAAGTAGTGTCTATTTCCAAACAGGAAATTATTGTTATTGAGCAAGCTATTTTAGAGGTTTCCGACCAGCAGAATCAGACATTGCGAGGTATTTACGAGGCACTGGATGGTGTCTATAGTTACGGTATTATTCGTTGTGTTAAGGCGGCCTTACAGAGAGAAATTGTGGCTTAATTTATACGCTGGTTAGTTGCGCTGGATTATTAAAATTATAGTTATTTTTTAGACAATGATCGAGCCATTGCCCCAGGAAATAATTTAAAGACCATTTATAGTCCATGACGGCAACGGATTGTCGGGCACTCTTAATGACTTGAAATACATGGGACCGTTCGTGGTGACGGATCACCTCAACCATTCGTGCGTCTAAGTAGACTTTGATGTTAACAGCAGGTTCAAAGGTGTGTTTTTTGTGTTGATCAAAACAGTGACTGAGTTCTAGGGTTAAGGTGTAGGGAGCACGATCAATGACAGATAAATGTAGTTCTAAAGGGGAGTTAGATGCACCGATAGCAGATTCTGTTATTTGGGTAATATGGGGTACCAGCGTGAGTAGTTTCTGGTAATTAGACTCGCAAATTTTTTCCAAACAAAATGATTTATTAATTAGGTTTAACTTAGACATTGTTAAGGTTCACGGTAGCACGCGTAGGAACTATCTGTTTCCCACAGCGCAACTTGTTCAATTGCAAAGCCCTGAGCTTTCATGTGTAGGTAGATCATTTTAGCAAGTACTTCGGCGGTAGGGTGTTCATCTAAAGGCATGAAACGTTCGTGATTTTGCTTTAGCCATGGAATGATAGGATCATCTTGATGAACTAGAAAATTATGATCCAACTGCTCTTCTATGTAAGTGTTGGCACTTGTTTTTATATCTGCAAAGTCACAAACCATCCCTTGGTTATTGAGTTCTTGTGAAGCAACAGTAATGGCTGCTTTTACGCTATGGCCATGGAGGTGTCGGCATTTACCCGCGTGGTTCATTAATCGGTGACCGTAGCAGAAATAAATTTCTTTGGTAATTGAATACATAATCAGTTGATTGGTGATTCTGAGAGTAGCAGTTGAGGGGGGGGTCTTTATTGGGCCTTAATGGTACCGATAATAGCACTAATTTCAAAATGTTGGTGGCTAATGCGTGTGCTTGACTCCACTTCAATTAAGGCAGTAAAAGAAATGTCTGATAACTGTTGGAGTGTTAAGGTGACTTCTATCGCCCAACCGGTTTCAATGGCTGAATCTGTGTTGAAGATTAACTTATTATCAGTCAGCGTTGTGCATATGCCTTGATGACGTCGATTGGAATCAAATAAGCGATAGGAGAGAGGAATGGTAGAAGAAGGCTTATTAATGGGTAAGGACATGGTTTAGTTTGCTTATGTTTTTTAGTAAAGTTTAAGGCTCATAATAGTTTAGCTAGTGTGAATTTTACTATAAAAAAATATTTTGCGCGTGATGATCTTTAATCCAGACAGAGTGTCTTTGTAATCTAGCTATTCGAGCCATACTGTGGCATATTAATGGGTTGAATTGGTGCTAGTTATTGGGTGTTACCAAGCTAGCCTTTTGTGTTGGATACTGTCACTGACAGGGCCATTTTTTTTCAACAGTTAGCCGTAGGCTAGTAAAAATTGGATTTTAGACCCATGAGTAAACAAATCGTTCTAACCGGGATTACAACGACAGGAGCACCGCATCTTGGCAATTATGTGGGAGCAATCAGACCTGCGATTATTGCCAGTAACGATGTACAGGTGACTCCTTATTATTTTTTAGCTGATTATCATGCATTGATTAAATGTCATGAGCCGGAACGAGTTCGACAATCGAGTTTGGAAATTGCCGCCACTTGGATGGCTTTAGGCCTTGATACATCGAATGCGATTTTCTATCGACAATCAGATGTACCTGAAATTCTTGAATTGACCTGGATGTTAACCTGTGTGACTTCGAAAGGGTTAATGAACCGGGCACATGCTTATAAGGCATCAGTGGATGAAAATGAACAAGAAGGGGGCGCTGACCCTGATAAAGGAATAACGATGGGGCTTTTTAGTTACCCCGTTTTAATGGCGGCAGATATTTTAATGTTTAATGCTCATAAAGTTCCGGTCGGTAAAGATCAAATACAACATATTGAAATGGCGCGTGATATTGCCGGTCGGTTTAATCATATCTTTGGTGAGCACTTTGTTTTACCTGAGGCTGTGGTAGATGATAATGCCGCTACACTTTCTGGGTTAGACGGTCGTAAGATGAGTAAAAGCTATAACAATACGATTCCACTGTTTGCACCTGAAAAGAAATTTCGTAAATTGATTAATAAGATTAAAACCAATTCTTTGGAACCGGGCGAACCTAAAGATCCAGATAGCTGTACTTTATTTAGTATCTATCAAGCCTTTGCGACGAGCACTGAACTTGACGCCATGCGGGTACGTTACGCTGAAGGCATTGCCTGGGGCGAAATGAAGAAGCATTTATTTGAATATATTAATGATCAGATTGCGCCGGCCAGAGAGCGGTATGATGAGCTTATTAAATCCCCCGATGTTATAGAGCAGGCATTAACAGAAGGTGGAATAAGAGCACGGGAGGTGAGTGTCCCTTTTATGCAGGCTATTCGCGCCTCTGTGGGTATACAGAAAATTAGATCTTTATAACGATGACGCAATTTGAGGTCACTTTTTCAAACTGGATTAAGGAGGGTTTAAGACTATTGCAGAGTCGCCCGGGGGTTTGGTGTAATTATCTCCTCTTGGCCATTGTTGCAACGGGAGTAGGTCCTTTCTTAACACCGCTTATTTATATTATTGTCGGTGTATTACTGTTCGTCTCTTTTGCCGATATTAGCCGGCACTATTCATAACTTATGTTGCAATTGGTCACCGTTGATTTTGAAAATTCCAAGCATGCATCAACGGTCATAAACTTATTAGATGGGTATGCGCTTGACCCCATGGGCGGTGGTCAAGGCTTATCTGAATATACAAAGCAACATTTGGTTGAAAAACTGGCCAAACGTGTAGATGTTTTAAGTATATTGGCCTATATTGATGAAACGCCTGTCGGGTTGATTACTTGTTTTGAAGGGTTTTCAACGTTTCAATGTAAACCGTTATTGAATATTCATGACCTTGTCGTGCACCCCGATTTCAGAGGTCAAGGTTTGGCGACTCAGTTACTTAAAAGGGTAGAACAATTAGCAATAGTGCGCGGATGTTGTAAATTAACGTTAGAGGTTTTATTAGGTAATGAGACGGCGCATTCGGTTTATCTTAAAGCAGGATTTAGCGGTTATCAACTTGACCCCACCCTAGGTAATGCGGTATTTTTAGAAAAGATACTTGGCGAGAAACAACAATAAATTTAAAGTCGGTCTGGAGCGTCGTAATACTTTTGTAGGGGTTAAGGTTGAGTAGTTTGGAGCTTTGTTAAGTTTTGTTTATCGCACTTGGAAGATGAGTAATTAACATGTTAAATAAAATTAAGTCCTTTTTTGACCAACATATAGCATCTGGTGAGTCGGAACACGTTACGGATGCTGATCTGCATCTTGCCTGTGCTGCCTTATTAATAGAAATGATGCATATGGATGATGCGGTACGCCCCGAAGAAAAGGCGATAATTCTCTGCCGTATTAAGGAACATTTTGGGCTTTCAGATGACGCGGCTAATACCTTAATGGTACTGGCAGCGGAGCAAAGAACGCAGGCGACCGATTATTATCAGTTTACGTCGTTAATTAATAGAGGTTTTTCTCATGAGCAAAAAATAACCTTGATTAAGTTATTATGGGACGTTGCTTTTGCCGATGGTGAACTAGACATTTATGAGGAGCATATGGTGCGTAAAATAGCTGATTTGCTTCATGTCTCACACATGCATTTTATTAAGACTAAACATCAGGCAGATCATCGCTAAAGGTTATTTTATTGGCAGCTATGCGAGGGTTTTTTCATGGAAATCTTACAATTGACTTGTGGTCTTATTTTTAATATATCGACAGCATATAACTGTATTGGTTTGATAAAGCAGCCATCGTTTGAATGGGTTAAAAATGGTGCGTTAAAAAACAAAAAAAGGATGTCATTTTTTTACTCAGAGAGTAGGCTAGAATTAGTCACATTACGTTTAGGTTTTAAGTTCAGTGAGCTATGTCAGTCGTAAGTAATCGTTTTTTTTTAAAAGTACCTGTGAGTCTTATGGTCGTTTTGTTTTTTTCTTTGGTAAGCAATAGTTTTGCGCACCGCAGTCAAGATGAACAGCGCGACCCTTGCCGAATTCAAGTGGGCTATGAGCCTATGCACTTTACCGTTTATACGCCAGAATTTTCTAAATCAACGCAATATTGTCAGGAAATTCCTTATTTAGGACAGACAAATTTAGTGTTTGATTACGAGGGCAAAAAATTACGGCAGATTACGATTGCTTTTGAGGTAACAAAAGAACCTGAAGGAACCCGTGTTTTCTATCAACAGCCTGAGAAATATCTTTCAGGTACCTTTGCTAAAAATGTTGACTTAACGA
>JYMV01015893.1_pt1 | contig 68286 bp, 65 predicted proteins | sample 338911 | NCBI WGS metagenome assembly JYMV01 (sample SAMN03354496, study PRJNA234377) | hydrothermal vent metagenome | biome: Deep sea; feature: Hydrothermal plumes at the Eastern Lau Spreading Center, Western Pacific Ocean; material: Seawater | place: Tonga | collected 2009 | depth 2000 m m | reverse complement strand
ATATTTCAGGAAGACAGTCGAGCCCGCAGAAGGCTGTGATTGGGGGGGAAACGGGGTAGCGAATTATCTGTAGGTGATCCTGGTTCCTTAGATCGGTGCTTAAAGAATTATTTTAAATCAGTGGCTTACAGTTCAATACTTACTTTCCTTCTATAGACCTCTCGCTAAGCGCTATGTTCTTTCGAACCCACTAGACCGTCCTTCACCGACAGAGATTCCGCTAGAGTTTGAATGCCACATAGATCGGTGAGATACTGCTTATCGAGGAATCAACCGGTGTAGTACCGGTCATCAGGAGTCGATGTACAAGACAATTCTGCTACCGTTTTATCACTGTGTTCCTACCGCTGTTGAAATTGACGCAGCGCAGCTAATCGCTCGTCGTTACAGTAGCTACATAGAGGGCTTTTTTGTCCCACACCTGATTCGCACGGTTGTCGGCGTAGGCATTGTGGCGCACAGTGCCCAATCAATAGATACGGATAAGCAAACGGAACAACTGGCGAGTGAGGCGCGTCAATGCTTTTTCAATCTTCTTGACGAACGAGGTATTCCAGTCGGTACGATAGATGATACGGAGACCCGAGTAAGAGGGCATTGGGAGGAGAGCAATCAGGTCTCTGATACGATTATCGGGAAAAACGTACGCTTGTTTAATCTTGCAATCGTACGTCGCAATTTGGACGACAAGGGGTCATTCTGGCAGAGGGCTTCTGAAGCGGTGCTCTTCGAAGGCGGCAGACCACTGCTGCTGGTCAGTGACACCATCCTCGAGACCCTTGGGAAAAATATTGTTTTAGCCTGGAACGGCAGTATTGAAGCGGCCAGAAGCCTCACCGCAAGTGCGCCACTTCTGGAAGAAGCAGAACGGGTTGTTGTCCTGACCGTAGAAGGCGCGACCGTGCAGGGTCCCAGCGGTGCTGAGGTTACCGACCATTTACGGGCTCGGGGTATTGCCGCCTTTGAACAAACTATTGACAGGGAAAACAACACCATCGGTCGAGCAATTCTAGATTTTGCCATAAGTGCGGATGCGGATATGCTGGTCAAAGGCGCATTCACTCATTCGAGGTTGCGACAACTGATATTTGGAGGAGCGACTCGGGAAATCATGCAACACTCGACGCTACCGGTGCTCATGTGTCATTAAATAGTGGCTTATGATTATCTATCCTGATATAGAAATACAAAACGGGCAATCAGTCAGTCTAGCCCGTGGCCGCAAAGAAGAGCCCACGGTTTTTGATATCTCACCGCTTGACGCCGCAGAGGAGTTCCAGAATGCCGGTGCCGAATGGCTTCACGTGGTTGATATTGATGGCGTCTTCCGGGGCAGGGGATACAATTCGGACCTAATCTGCGAAATCATCGACAATGCAGATATACCTGTGCAGGTTGCCGGTGGTATCCGCACTGAACATCATGTCGACTGGTGGTTTGAACACGGGGCCTCCCGTATCGTACTGGGCACCGCGGCGATCAAGGATACTCAATTGCTACGACGTGTCTGCCATCAATATCCCGGCAGAATCGTTGTCAGCATTGATGTGAGAAACGGGTTTGTCTTGATCGATGGCTGGCAGACCCAGACTTCCTTTCAGCCAATTGAGCTGGGAAAAAGCTTTGAGAGTATAGGTGTAGCCGCAGTAATCTATACAGACATTGAACGATTTGAAAATCACCCTGAGAGCAGCTTAGCCGGGACCAGCGAGATGGGGACAGCACTGGAGCTCCCAATTATATCCTCGGGTACGGTTCATTCCCTTGATGATGTCTCCTTCTTGCGCTTCCTACCCAATATCGACGGGGTAATTACCGGCAAGGCGTTGTTTACCGGAGCAGTCAGCCTCAAAGATGCTATCGCTATTGCGGGTGGGCCTGGGGTCGATGCGTCACTGGCCGAGGAAGGTGTGAAACCACCCTCGCTGGCAGACACCACAGGTCAGAAGGAGGGCGATCATCGGAGTGATTACAAGACAATGGGCCAGGAACTGCTGGACCTACATCAGGCCTATTCTAAAGGGGCGATGACTGTTGAGGAATACGAAAGTGCGAAGCTCAGCATCTTGAGAAACTTTGGAGAATAATCTTTATAGGAATGATGAGGTTTGATTGAATAATGGAATTGCAGATTCGAGACCAATCTACCCTTATCCGTCGTGCCGTTTCCCTCGATTTTCGATATAGAGTTGGCCAAATAAGAGTTGGAAAGCGCTCGCTCATCCGTACTCCAGTCAGAAACTCCGCTCATAGGAAGTTGCCTTATCTTGATACCTGTGAGTTCAATCTTTCCACCAAATTCTCCGCCCTTAAATCCATGTCATGGATCTCGCAGACCTGGCAGAAAAGGCTGCATGATCTGCGGTTTTAGGGGGCCATTGCGAGTAGGATATAGATCCGTACTTGTAAGAGTTTCTACGAGTCAGAAAGTGTGGCCCGGTAGAATCAGTGGGACTGAAAATTCCTCGGCCAAATGGCTGTGCCGATTCGGCTCCGGTCCCGGACACCAGTCAATACACTGACAATAAATTAGAAATATAATGACTGGTCCTAATGAAGGGGGCGAGTTCTTGACTTGTGGTGCAATATTAACAATGAGTCTACTCATTCCGACTCAAATTCACACTCACCTAACAGGTTGGTGACATCGGCACAGCTCGTCGAGCAAGGACAAATATGAGCAAAGAATCCTTTCTTTCTTCGGTGGAGACGAATTTTGACCACGTAGCGGGCCTGCTTGGACTTTCAGACGATCTGGCCGAAAAGATTAAGATTGCTAATTCGACCTATGTCGTGCGCTTTGGAGTGAGACTGCGGGGCGGACTGCAAAGCCTAACGGGATACCGCACTGTCCATTCTGAACATTTTGAACCGGTTAAGGGCGGTATTCGCTACGCACCTTTTGTCGATCAAAACGAGGTGGAAGCACTGGCAGCGTTGATGACTTATAAATGCGCGCTGATGGAGATTCCTTTTGGCGGTGCGAAGGGTGCGCTTGTGATTGATCCAAGGAAATGGGAAACACAGGAATTAGAGCAGATCACCCGGCGCTTCACCCAGGAGTTGGCGAAACGTGATCTGATCAGTCCCTCCCAGAACGTGCCTGCCCCGGATGTGGGTACAGGTGAGCGTGAGATGGCCTGGATAGCGGATGAATATAAAAGACTGAACCCCGCTGATTTGAACGCATGGGCTTGTGTTACAGGCAAGCCCCTTGGCAAGGGCGGTATCGCCGGTCGGACTGAGGCAACCGGGCGCGGCGTGCAATACACTCTGCAGGAGTTTTTTCGTCATACCGGAGATGTAAAGAAAACTGGTCTCTCTGCAGGGCTTGGCGGTAAGCGAGTGATTGTTCAAGGACTCGGAAACGTTGGTTACCATGCAGCGCTCTTTCTAAGCCAACAGGATGGCTGTCGCATCACTCATGTTTTAGAAAGAGATGGCACGATCGTGGATTCTGAAGGGATAGATATCGCTGCACTACACGAACACATGATTGAGATAGGCAGTATTGAGAGTTATCCCGGCTTTATCGATAGTGGCCCCGAAATGCTGGAGGCAGAAGCCGATATTTTAATTCCAGCTGCAATGGAAGGTGTAATTGACGAAACCAACGCCTCACGAATTCGAACGCCGCTGATTATTGAGGCGGCCAATGGTCCGATTACAGCTGGCGGCGATGCGATCTTAAGAAATAACGGTGTGGTCATCATTCCTGATTTCTGTGCCAATGCCGGGGGAGTAACGGTCAGTTATTTCGAATGGATCAAGAACCTCACCCATATTCGCTTTGGCCGAATGCAGCGACGTCAACAAGAAAGTCAGTTCGAGAGGTTGATTGCGGGAGTAGAGTCGATGACCGGCAAACCGTTCCCGGAGACTGATCGCAATGCAGTACTGAGCGGGGCCACGGAGATCAATCTCGTCCGCTCAGGATTGGAAGATACGATGCGTGGAGCCTACGACGCAATTAGTGAGACCTGGAACCATAAAGACAATGTTCCTGATCTTCGAACCGCAGCGATGATGATCGCGGTTAAGCGAATTGCCCACAGTTATATTTCAATCGGGATTTGATTAGGGAATGCAGTAGATAGCTTCAACTTTGTCCTAACACATTTCAAAATTAACTTGCTTTAATTGGCCGATGTGTAGATGTATTCGGGCATTGTTTCATGCAAGTTCGATGTATCTGTATAGCCCCTCAAGGCGTCCAGGTCGACATCACCAAAATCTAACAAGCCCATTAACTATGGTAGCTGAAACCTTTGTCCCGTGGCCATTGACTTCTATATATGATAGTCCTGCTGTGAGTTTTGGCTAGTACATTATTTTGTAGCCGTAAAACATCTGTTAATATGACGGCAACACGTCAATGACCATGACGAGTTTTCAGTTCACAACTAGCAAGTTGCTACTTAAAGGAGGAAGAATCATGTTGGGCGAGAAAGTTGGATCTATTCAAGCGACTACGACCGTAAAGACACTACCCGCGGTGGACTCCAGACCCGTATTTGAAGTATCGGCTCAAGGCGCTGGAAAGCTAGGAGATGGTGACGTCACGATGATGGCAACATATTCGGCCAATGTGTTGGCGGATGGTAGTCTTTATGGAGAGTGTCCAAATTCGAGCGCCATAATAGCGCAAGATGGTGTTGGTACATTTCGAGCAACAGGAGCTGGTGCGTTTACTGCGGACGGTGGATCGACATTCAGAGGTATGGCTTATGTTCAATCCGCGGCACCGTCGTTAGCTGGCCTTAACGGTAAAGCGCTTGTTTACGACTGGGATGTCGATGCGAGTGGAAACGCAACGTGGGAACTTTGGGAGTGGAACTAGTTCTCGACCCGTACTACTTTGTAATAATCACCGATTAACCGTACAGGTATTTGCTACCCGGTTAATTTCCAAATAAAGGCGGCCGGTAGGGTGTTTCCTACTGGCCGCTTCGTTCTATAGGCGGTCCAGGATGTCGCTAGATTACAGTGCCTAGTCCAGGTGGGTGATTATGGATTGTAATGACTTAATTGCACAGATCCTGAAAAAAGAAGGCGTCGAGTGGTTGGCTTGCTTTCCGAGCAACCCTTTAATTGAGGCTGTGGCAAAGCAAGGAATAAGGCCGATTTCGTTTCGGCATGAAAGGGGTGCCGTTATGGCCGCCGATGGCTTCAGTCGAACGAGCGATCGTAAGCGATTTGGGGTAGTCGCGATTCAGTCCCAGGCGGGTGCAGAGAATGCACTCGGCGGGGTTGCCCAGGCTTATGCAGACAATATACCGATACTGATATTGCCCGGGGGTGTGGGCCTTTCGGAACTGGCTGTTCGGCCAAATTATTCAGTCACTAATAACTACCAGGGCGTCGTAAAGCGTGTCGAAGCGATCTATCGGCCTGATCAGGTTATCGCTGTGATGCGTCGGGCATTTAGTGCACTGCGAAACGGTGCGCCCGGTCCGGTCGCAGTTGAACTCATTGCTGATGTCTGTGAGACAACAGCGACTGAAAATATCAGTCAGTACATACCACCTCGGATGGTAAAGCAACAACCCGACAGCTCGGATATAAAAGCTGCAGTTCAGATCTTTCTTGGCGCTAGACGGCCGATGCTGTGGGCAGGGGCGGGTGTGCTGTTCGCAGGTGCCATGTCTGAGTTGAAGAACCTGGCGGAACTCACAGCTACTCCTGTTTTTACTACTATGCCGGGGAAATCAGGATTTGACGAACGGCACCCACTGGCCCTGGGTGCGGGTTGCGGTACAACAACAGGGCCAGCCCACCAGTGGCTTGAAAATTGCGATGTATTGCTGGCAATCGGATCGAGCCTGACTCGATCACATTACGCGCAGTCGATCCGTTCGGATGTTTGTGTCATTCAAAATACCAATAATCCAGATGACATCGGCAAGGACGAGGATGTGCGGATCGGTTTGGTTGGAGACGCCAAACTCACCTTGCGGGCTTTAATTGAGGAGGTAGAAGTCCAACTGGGGACTCAAACACGAGACTGCAGTGAAGTTGTTCAGAAAATTCAGGAATGGCGCAAAAAGTGGCTGGAAGACTGGACGACCCTGTTGGAGTCAGATTCGAAACCACTCAATACTTATCGGGTGATTAAAGAGATCGATCGCGTACTTGACCATGAAAACAGCATTGTTACTCACGATGCAGGTGCACCGCGTGATTCAATCGTGCCGTTTTATACCGCAACGACACCCCACAGTTACATCGGTTGGGGTAAGACTACTCATCTGGGCTTTGGTATTCCTTTGATGATCGGCGCTAAGCTCGCCCACCCGGAAAAATTTTGTCTCAATTTAATGGGTGACGGTGCTTTCGGTATGTCGGGTACCGATATTGAAACTGCTGCTCGTTCAGAGGTACCTATCACGACTGTTCTTCTGAACAATGGGGGCATGGGAACCTATCCAGGAGGATTTCCGACCGCACGTAAGAAGTACGGTGTTTCCGAGATGTATGGAGACTATGCTCAGATAGCAGAAGGGATGGGGGCGGTCGGTATCGTTGTTGATACTCCGGCGGAATTGACTGATGCTCTGAGACGGGCACAACGTTTGAATCAGGAAGGCAGGACGGTTCTAATCGATGTGCACTCGGATATGGAGAGCCGTCGTTCCCGCTGGGACTAACGCCGAAGGGGCTTGGCTACACAGAGTCACTTCAAAGTATCGATTGGACAGATATCAGGACAGCAAGGCACAACATTCCCGCACAGATGGGTGTGACCAGCCAGCCTAAAACAATACCACCAACCAGATGCCAGCGAATGCTGGATGCGCCACGCAATAAACCAATCCCTATGACAGCGCCGACTATGGCCTGAGAGCTGGATACTGGAACGAGCGGGATCTGGGGTAATCCTGCAGCATCAAGCCAGGAGGCTAAGCTTTTAGAGGTAAACAAGATAAGCACGATGGCATGCGAGACGACCGCAACCCAGGCGGTTAACGGTGAAAGCTGAAATAAGTTCCTACCTACCGTGAGCATGACACGGCGGCCATACGTAACCACGCCGACTACGATAGCCAAAGCCCCGATCAGAAACAGAACCTGAGTTGAGTCCAATAAGAGCACGGAACCAAATCCAATGGATGGTGGTTGAACAACATGAATGAACGGACCCATTACATTTGCAATGTTGTTTGCACCCAGGCTGTATGCGCCAAACGCCCCAGCGACCAGCAAAGCCCAACGAACAGTGGCATCCTGTACAAAAAGCCGTAAGTTCAGAATCCGCATGGTGGCAGCTAAAGGCGGCAGCAAGGCGGCAGCGATCAGCCCCGCAAGCAAGGGACAGAATATCCATGATGCGATGATTGTTTTGAGAATATCGGAGTCGGTCTCAATACCTTGAAAAATATTCCAGCCAACCAATGCGCCAACAATCGCTTGGCTTGTCGAAACAGGTAACCCGAACCGGGTCATGATGAACACCGTAAAACCAGCGGAGACTACGGCTATGAATGCATGTAACGATTGATCAATCTCAGACAGCTTGCTGAGCGTCTCAGCAGGTCCAGCTCCACTAATTACCGAACCCAGAACTACAAACAAACTGCATACCAACGCCGCCGTGGCAAACCGTACCATTTTGGTACCGACAGCCGTGCCGAACACATTAGCTGCGTCATTCGCACCCAACGCCCAGCCCAGAAACAAACCACCGGAGAGTATTACAAATGTGGAAATGTCCACAGGATAAGGTGTCAGATGCGACGTTTAATGGCGCTTATAGCCAGCTGGTCAGCGATATCCTCCGACTGATTGGCAAGTTCGTCGAAGTGTTCGACAAAATAGCGTAGTTGCATTTTCTGACTGAGATCCAGATCACTATCGAATATTCTACGTTGCAAAGGACTACTGACTTCATCGGCTTTCGTTTCCAGCAGAGCGACTTCTCTTGCAAGATCAGCTACAGATTCATGATCTTCGAAAAAGTTACGAGCTGTGAAGACCACCTTATCAACGCAATCAATGGTTATGTCGATAAGTTCAATGTAGGTTGCCCTGAGCTTATCTGGGATTTCAGGTTGTTGAATTGATAATCGAAAAAGGTTTGCTTTGCAGGTGTTAGTCAGTTTATCCATATTTTCAATCAGCCAGATTACGTCACTCCGAAGGTCAGGAATCAAGGTGCGCTCGTAAAGCTCCGTTTCAATTTGTCGGCGCAGTTCATCACCCTCGCGCTCGGTAGCCTGAATCTTATTCATAAATTCTTCGAATTGGGTATCGACGCCTTCGGCCAGGTAGACCTTAAAAGCAATCGAAAAAAGCTCTGTTGATTCGGTGACTTTATCCAGAAACTCTTCGATCTGAATCTCCAGTCTCTTTGTTCGACTCAATAACTTTGTGTTTTTAAAAAACATTTAATCATCAATGCCATGAATTATTTTTGTCCATCTTACCCCTGTAGTGGAAAAGTGACAGCAGTTTAGAGAAAGATCAAAGTACCTTAGGGAAAAGGAATGAGTACATCTTTAGTCGCTATAGCGACTAAATTTATGCCGACCCATTGCAGTGTCCATGTTATTGAGTCACCGCACGGGTTGGCAGAGCATGATGAATTACGGTCTATATATCGCAAACCATCGTATTCTAAGCCTTAGGGGCCGCTGTAGGCGCTCTGTAGAGTGTTTAAGTTCAGGAGGTTTATATATATTTCATGAATCGGGCTATTCGATCATACAGGAGAACCAGTGGTGGTTATCGTTTATAGATTGGTTGCGTTTTTGTAGGATTATACCGCACCATTTATACCTGACTGGATTGAACTTGTATTGGAATAGTTCCGAAGAGGCGATTAGGTGCCGTTCGCGCCACTTATCGATAGTTGGCTATTCGGGATTGTAGAGGGAGGACAGATTATGCAGTTTGGCATTACGTTCAAAGGCGAGGGTTCCCCGGAACGTACGCGTTATCTCGTAAGGCAAGCAGAAGAGGCTGGATTCGGGTACAGCTGGTTTTTTGACTCGCATATCCTCTGGCGTGACAGTTATGTAACCATCGCCATGTGTATCGAGCACACGCAGACTATGCGGTTTGGGCCGTGTGTGACCAACCCCGGGGTAAGGGACTGGTCGGTAGCAGCCAGTCTTTTCGGAAGTCTTGCCGTCCAGAGTAAAGGTCGATTTGATATCGGAGTAGGTCGCGGGGACAGTTCACTTCGGGTCATGGGCAAAAAGCCATCGAATCTCAGCGAAGTGGTCGATTTCTGTGACAAAGTCAGATCGATGGTTCGCGGCAATCAAACACATTATGCGGACTGCCTGGCTCCAGTAGAGTTTCCATGGGCCAATGGTTACGAACTTCCAATATGGATCGCGGCTTATGGACCTAAAGCAATCAAAGTCGCCGGTGCACACGGGGATGGTGTTGTACTTCAGATCGCTGAGCCCATGATCTGCAAATGGCTGGCTGACCAGACAATCAATGCAGGCTTTGAAAAGGGTCGAGATATGGGTACTTATCAGGTCATGGCTGCTGCGCCGGCCTACATCGGTTCAATGGATCATTGCGTGGAACGAACCAAATGGTTCCCAGCTATGGTTGGGAACCATGTTGCCGATATAGTGGAGCGATACGGATCTGACAGTTCGGCAATACCCGCGAGCCTGGCCGGCTATATCGAAAAACGTCGTGGCTACGACTATCAGAAACACGGTCAGAGCGATAATCCATTCTTGGATTTTATAACCCCAGATGTTGTCGAAGATTTCGCGGTGCTTGGTTCAGTGGAACAGCACATTGAAAAACTATACAGGCTAAAAGAAGCTGGAATCACACAATTTAATATTTATATCGACAACGGAGAAGAAGAAAATCTCATTGCTGAATATGGAAAGACAATAATCCCCGAACTCAGAAACTGAATAGAGGTTTACTATGGGTAATCAACCCATCTTGTATTCAACCGATCGTGCAATAGCAAGAAACTTTGTAGAAAAACGATTGGTTATCGAATATTTACGGATGTTCAGGGCCGGTTCAACCTGGATGTCCGTCAGGCCAAAGGAGAAGTTCTAATCGTCTCACAGTTTACGTTGAGTGCAGACACGACGAAAGGATTACGACCGAGCTTGCGTGCGGCTGATACCGGAACTGCTGAACCGTTATACGAGCTTTTTGTCGAGCAAATATGTGCTGTCGGTATACCCACGCAAACAGGTGTGTTCGGAGCCCATATGGACGTGACCCTCGTTAATGATAGTCCAACGACTATTTGTTTTGCAAAGCCAATGAAAACTACTTTTTTCGATTTTGCCACAACCAGGCGTTGAGAAGAAAGCCCAATAAGGCGACAACTGCGGCAATTGCATAGACAAATTTGAATGCTGCGATGTACGTTGCCTGAGCTTCCCGCGCATGCGGTGATGTGAGTTCTACGGATTCTTGTCCGGATGTTTTCAATGCCACGAATATTGCGCCTAGCAATACAACACTGATGACCGTCCCGAGGTTGCGTGAGAGTCCAGACAACCCACCGGCTATACCCAACTCCCGAGTACCTACGTTGCCCATAATGAGGCTGAGATTGCTGCTCTGAAAAATCCCCATACCTATTCCTAAACCGGCCATTCGCACAGCAATTGCAAAACCGGTTGAATGATTGTCAACCGTTTGGAAAGAAGTTAAAAAGGCAACGATGATAAACATACCGACAGTACTCGCAAAAGCAGGATGAGTATGGTCTGCAAAGGCGCCACCAAGTGGTGAAGAGACCAGCAGGCACGCGGCGGGTATGGTGAGCAGAACGCCAATACTGGCCGGTCCCATGCCGATAAATTCAGCTGCAAAAAACGGTAGGACAAACCAGTTCACAAAGATGGCGAAATACATTAGAAAATTACAGACCAGTCCAAGTGACACCTCACTCTGGCGTAACAGGTAGCTCGGTATAAACGGCGTTGATATCGTCATCTGTCGTCTAATCAAGCAATAGACCGCTACTATCGATATGGCAAGGTAAAGATTCGTGTTTAGTGAAAGCCATCCTGTTGCCTGCGTTTGATGGAGGTATAGCATCAGAAATAAAATACTCGCGACAATCAGCAATGCCGAGGGCGAATCCAGATCCGCTTCCGAAGCTTTCCTGATCGTGGGTAGAAACCAGATCGCCATTCCCAACGCAATAATTGTCAGTGGCACGCGCGCCAGGAATATCCAACGCCAACCGTAATGGTCGATAACGAAGCCAGCCCCCAGCGAACCGAGTATCATTCCACTCATACCAATGGCTGTCATCCATCCCAGAGCCTGACCGCGATAAGCATCGGGGGCACTTGCCGTGACTATAGCGGGTGACAAGGCCAGAAAGACTGCGTTTCCCATGGCCTGAAGAATCCTGATCATGATTACGCTATCTAGCGTCGCTGCAATTCCAATCAATAACACAGCAATTCCATAAGCAAGCAATCCAACGATGTAGGTTAGTTTCAGGCCATAAACATCAGCGATTCGGCCGAGGATCAACTGAACCGTGGCAGTGGCCCCCAGATAAACAGTAATAATCTGGTAGATTGCCGTAACATTGGCATCGAGGCTTCTTGCAATATCCGGCAGACCGACGTTCACGCTAAAATCCAAGCTCGCCAGAAACATGCCTGATGATGCAGTCGCGAGTATCAGCCAATACGTTTTATTTATTACGGGCATAATTCAGTCGAATCGAAAACCTGGAGCTAGCGCCTCATATCATGTGGATTTTTGGCTATGGTTCATTAATTTGGAATCCGAGCTTTTCCTATCATCATCGTCGTTTAGCCCGAATCGACCACTGGGTACGACGTTTCTGGCAGGGATCGACCGATCATAGGGGTGTGCCTGGCTACCCTGGTCGCGTTGTAACATTGGTTCCCAAGCCAGCGGGTGATTGCTGGGGCGTTGCGTACAAATGTGGAAAATCCGACAACGGGCAGGTTCTCAAGGGCCTGGACCACCGGGAAAAGGGGGGCTACCACCGCGAATGGGTAAAACTGAATTTCACCGACGGCAGTACTAGCCGGGGCCTGGTGTACATGGCAGGTCCGGATAATCCAGACTACCTTGGTCCAGCAGACAAAGATGATATTGCCAGCCAGATTCTTTCTGCCCGAGGACCGAGTGGTTCTAACCGCGAGTATCTCAGAAACCTGACCCGGGCTCTGCGAACCCTGGGTGTATCAGATTCACACGTGTTTTCTATCGAGTCCAAGCTTGAAACACAAATTGACAAAGAAAGATTGCCGTTAGATCCGTCGTAATCGTAACCGCCCAAAACCCCTCCCGTGACCTCGATATTAGGCAACTGTCAGAACCTTCAAGGAAACACTTTCGACAGTGTCCTTTACTTTCTCGCGGTATTTCAGCATATGTGGCGCCGTTGCATGGGCATTCAGATTCGCCATGGTTTCCCATTTTTCAACCATAGTCACAATATTTTCATCCAGTACCTGTGCGCCGAGTGAAGACTCGGTGTCTATCATGGGCTGATATTCGATACAACCTTCCTCGGCGTGCACGTTGGGCAGGTTATCTGCAATATGTTCCAATAGTGCTTCGCGCCCGCCTGCCTTGGCTTTTATCGTTGCTATAACACAAATCATAATCATCTCTCCTTACCTTTGATTTAGTGGAATCCTGCAATGACAGGATCTGGAGCACCTAACTGGGGGGTCCTGGAAACCAGTCCGACCCTCCCATATGTGATCGGTTCCAGGTCGGACTGATCAGTACTTCATTCAAACAGACATGTGCAGGCATCTCTGCAATGAAACGAATGGTCTCCCCTAGATCATCGGGCTGCAACATGCGGGCTCGTTCTATATCAGCTACGGGAATAGGGCGTCTATCAAGGATCTCTGTCGCAACTTCGGCAGGTTCAAGGGAGCAGCAACGGATACCATTACGTCCTTCCTCAAGATTTATGGTTGCGGTCATAGACGACATTGCATGTTTTGAGGCACCGTAGGCCGGGCCCGCGACATAGGAATCATGTCGCCCCGCCCATGAGGAAACATTGATAATAAGGCCGTCACCCCGATCTCTCATGTGTGGCAACACCGCGTATATACAGTTATATGCCCCATTTAAATTTACGTCGATGACCATCTGCCAGTCACCTACCCCCATTTCACTATAGCGTCGTTTAGGAAGGTTAAGCCCCGCACTGTTCACGAGAATATCGATTTCACCCAATTCAGCTCGAATCTTCTCAGCAGCAGCTACAACAGCCTCGCTGTCGGCAACATTGACAGGCGCCAAAATCCCTTCGCCATTGAGAGATTGAATCGCGGCTAAGGTTTCTTTAAGTGGTTCGTGCCTGCGTCCCGATAACCCAACCTTTACGCCAGCTTTTACTAATGCAGTTACAGCAGCCCGTCCAATACCGCTTCCGGCGCCTGTGATCCACGCAGTTTTTCCTTCGAGTGAAATTTTCATAACCTGGAACCTCTGTTGCGATCGTGGCTGAAAGGTCAGCTGACTTCAATACACTTTCAGTTCAATCAAGTGCAAGTGAAACGTTCGTTTGTAGTCTTCTAGATAGATTCAACCGTTGTCAACATTAACGGCGCCAGTTCTACGGCGGAACGGTTATCCCAGTCCTTTTCGGATACTACGTTCAACATGTTCTGTTGAGCAACCTGCAAGCGTGTCAGCTCGAGCTCAAAATCTATGTTCAACACATCCCCATTGCTGACCACCTGTTCCCCATGCACAAAAACATCTGTAACCGGTCGACTGCCCGCAACAGTGATAAGACTTCTAAGTGGTTCTCGAACGGGGCGCATACTTGGGGAGGTTAAATCGATAGTTGAAAAATCGGCCTTACAACCCACGGCTAATCTTCCAATGTCACTACGATTGAGGGCATCTGCTCCAGCGACAGTGGCCGCATTGAATACATCGATACAGTCGAGATCAGTAACACTCTGGCCGATGACTCTAGCGACCATGACTGCTGTCCGACACTCGTCCAGCATATTGTGGGGGTAGGTGTCCGTGCCGACGGACATCCGTATGCCGTGATCTAAATACGCACCAAAAGTGTTTAGGGCGATACCACGCCGTGAAAACACGGTTGGGCAGTGCGCAACCGTTGACTCGCAATCGGCCAGCAGTTCAAGGTCTTTTCTACTCGTCCAGTGCAGCCACGGATGATGATCAAGGAATATGCAATGTGCGATCACTGACCGTTCATTTAGGACACCTAGGCTGTCAAGCCACTGAACAGAGGTCATGCCATGTCTATGTTGCATTTCTTGAAATTCAGTAACTGACTGTGCTGCATGTATCGTCCAACTGAGGTTATGATCTTGGGCGAATGCATGACTGTCCCGGAGTAAAGCTTCGGAGCAGGTGTCAACCTGGGATGGTGAAACCACAGCGGACAACCGCCCGGAGGGATGGCGTACTGCAGACTCGACTATCTCCCGAGCAGTGCTAAAAGCTCTCTGTCCAGCCTCATAATTCCAATCGTATTCAAGCGAGTGTCCGTTGGTTGTAAACCAGCGTGCGTCGCGGAAGCAAGGTGCTACAAAGGCCCGGATTCCACTGTCCAGAAGTGTTTCCTCCCAGCCCTCAAAAGGCGAAGAAAGGTCAACCAGTGTTGTGACGCCAGACAACAATAATTCAGCCAAGGCAACCTTGAGACATGCTAAACGACCTTGGTCGTCGACAGGATCGAATACCGGCAAATGCTCGTAGAGCGAACTGTGCCAAAAACCGGGAGATACTGTCTCATCAGTAATCCCCTTTCGGATCGGTTCAGTGGTCGGGTGGGCGTGGGTGTCAACCAGGCCCGGAATTATCATACGATCTTTGCCAGAAAGTTCGATATCGACGCAATCGACGTAGTGATCACCGACATAAATGATATCCGGGCCCTTGAACACAAAATCACTGTTGCGTAGGTAAACGTGTTGCCGGCCATCCCAGCCAACCAGCCATTCGACACCACGGATGCAGGTGGTCTGGCTCATTTAATCTCTTGCACGATATCTTCTGTGTCTTGGAATAGGCCCAACTTTGCTCAGGATATTTATACCGCTCGCCAAAGGCAAGTCCTAGGATTCAACCAAATCCTGATTCTGGGTTTTCGTTACCCGTTTAAGTCGGTATTATTGGTCTTGGACTACGGAATCGGACGTCGGGATCGGAACAACACAACGGACAATTGATATGAAACCAACCATCTTGAGTTGCGCTGTAACGGGTAGCTTTACGACACGGGAACACAATCCCAATTTACCTGTTACGCCAGAGGAAATAGCCAACGAATGTTTTGCTGCGGCCCAGAGCGGTGCTGCGATCTGTCATATCCATGTTCGCGAGCCTGAAACGGGGACTCCCAGTATGAATATCGAATACTACCGGGAGGTTGTAAAACGGATTCGCGAAAGTAGTACCGACCTAATTATCAATCTTACAACCGGCCCTGGGGGTCGTTATGTACCTTCGGAGGAGGATCCTGCACAGGCAGCTCCAGCGACGACACTGGTTTCGCCGATTGTTAGAACAGAACATGTCGTTGAACTTAAGCCCGAGATCTGTAGTTTGGACCTCAACACCATGTGGTTCGGTGGTGGTGCAGTGATCAATCATCCGCCAGCGGTAAAAGCGATGGCAGAAAGAATTTATGCCTCTGGTGTCAAGCCTGAATTGGAAGTATTTGACACTGGCGACATTCGTCTTGCCCGAGACCTAATACACGATGGCACGCTCAAGCCGCCTATGCTTTTTCAACTGGTCATGGGTGTAAGTTATGGAATGGATGCAACTCCTCAATCGCTCACCTACGCGCGGTCAATGGTTCCGGAGGGATCCGAATGGGCTGCCTTCGGGGCAAGTCGCCACGCGTATCCAATGCTGGCACAGGCGTTTCTTTTAGGTGGCCATTGTCGGATCGGTATGGAAGATACAGTTTATCTGGCAAGGGGCGTTAAAACGCCCGGAAATGGTGCACTAGTGGAAAAAGCCGTTCAGCTAATACAAAGTCTTGGCGGACAAGTTGCGACGGTCAGTGAGGCCCGGCAAATACTGGGACTCACATCCAGCAATTGAGCGTTACTTCGAACTGATTCGCCCAATCCGACTGGTCGGAATTGAAGATCAAACTTAACACACCAGTCCATGTATAAAACAATCGAAAAAGTCAAACGCTATATCAGGGAAAATATAACAGCACTACTCTGGGTGATTGTTATCGTGATGTCTATGTACTACTACGTATCACTGATGTTCAGTGGCTAACGCACCTGTTCTCCCATCATAAACCACCGACTTCGTACGCACTAATAGCGATTATCAGTCAGTCGTATTCGTCAAACCTTTCACGTAGGTCCAACCACTCCGTCTGATTTGGATCTGGAAAGGGCAATGGTATCTGCTTGTTGTAGCGATCGAAATTAAATCGCCTGCGTCTCCGGTAGACAATTAGTCGTCTACGCGTAGTCCAACGTTTGGTGTTCATGGCTGCTGGACGCCAGACAGTCAGGCAGCCGTGTAGCCACCGTCAACTGTCCAGGCCGCCCCTGTGACAAAGGAGGTTTCATCGGATGCTAAAAACGTTACCACACTGGCGATCTCTGCAGGTTCCCCTAAACGACCTATGGGATGTTTAGCCACCAAAGCCGCATGCGTCTCTGGAGAATCTGTGACGGCTTTTGTCAAATTAGTGTAGACGAATCCCGGGCATACTGCGTTAACTCGAATCTTTTTGTTTGCCACTTGCAACGCGAGGTCTCGTGTCAGCTGTAATACACCCCCCTTACTTGGGGGGTAGGGGGAAAATCCATCCGACAAAAACATCGCTGGGTCGTAGCCTACAAATGACATTATTGAAGCTAGATTAACGATGGCTCCACCGCCGGATTGGAGCAGGGCTGGTACCGCGGCATGGCACATCAGCATCGTGCCCTTCAGGTTTACACTTATCACTTCGTCCCATCTCTGCTCAAAGTCAACATTGTCGCCCACTGATCTAGCACTTATACCCGCCGCGTTGACCACGATGTCAAGATGGCCAAATAGGCCTACGGCAGCCCCCACCCATCTGATGCAGTCGTTTCTAACGCGCACATCCCCTCGATCCGTTTCCAATTGATTCGGCGCATGGGAGAGTTCGGGAAAAGTAATAATTTCACGGTCGACTGCCAATACTCGGGCGCCTTCTGACATAAACCGTTCGACAGTGGATCGGCCAATTCCCGACGCAGCACCGGTAATGATTGCGACTTTGTCGTTCAGACGATTAGACATATATATGAATTAATTACACTACTTACTTCACGTAGACACGTAAGTATAAATTTGAAACCCTTCGCACTGCCGTGATTGAACCTGGGTTGGGTGAAAGAGATCTATTGTGACACATTCACCCCCGCGTTCAGTATTTCTCACTCGCTCTGATTCGGGATATAGTTGAATGACGATACACGTAAATCCCCTGGCGCGACAAATAGTCGTCAGGCGGACATTGCCTTGAATAGCACTCGGTATGCCTGTGACTTCCAAGTTAGTGGCAGTAATGGTAACTGTGAACTCGTTTCTGGCAGGGCTGGTCGCGTTACCGGTTCGCGCAGACAGTCACCTCCCATTTGATTGGGTACGAAATCTGAATAGCACGGCCTGGGGCTATAGTCAGGTTGAAGATCCCAGCGAATACGGATCAAATCGCCTGGTAGAAAGGTTTGAGCTCCGCATGGGGGATTGTGGCAAAAACGAGACCGAAAATGACTGTAAATCCAATCAGGAACGCATAGAATTAGTCGAACTTGAACGACCTGCCGTAGCCCTCAGCGGTGAAATCTGGTACCGCTGGAAGGTGTACTTTCCTGAGGATTACAAAAACATCTATCCGGCCAAAACACATCACACCCGATTTATTGAGAAGGGCGACAAGGTAATTTGGTCATTCGCAATCGGGAGTACCGGCGTTTTCTGGCTGGGTAGCCACGTCTCGGATGAAGACACCTACTATCCGCTAATCGACGAGGAGGAACTCTTGTCTCAGTGGCATGAATTGAGTGTCCACGCGAAGTGGGCGTCGGATAGTGGATTTTTTAAGATATGGGTCAACAATGTCCAGAAAGTCGACTATAAGGGTACAACTTGCCGGGACTGTCGCCTGCGTCTCAGTTACGGAATCGTACGCACTGGACTAGATCAATTTCATAAATCGTATCCAGAAAATGATCTGCCGACACAGGTGATCTACTATACGGGACTTGAAAGAAGTGCCACTGGCATTGACTACCCGGGTTATGTTCCACCTCAAACTACTAACACCACCACTGCAAGCGAACAGCCCCAAACGTTTAAGCCAGTGTTGATTATAGAACCCAACAGAAAGAAGACACTGAAGGAGATCACACAGGGCGCAGACCAACTCGAACTGGATAAAGGCGCTGCAGAGATCCCTGACAGCGATAGAGATTGACGGTCTGAAAAACAAACAAATTCCACGAAAAGGATAATGAAGGACGAAAAAATATTTATTACTGCCGAAGAACTGCACCGGGACTCATTTTTGCTGGCAAACAACATTCTTCAAAGTGGATTCCGGCCTGACTATATCGTTGGAATATGGCGTGGTGGCACGCCGGTAGGCATTGCGGTACAGGAATTTCTCGACTACTCTGGTATCGAAACCGATCACATTGCAATTCGAACGTCTCACTACACAGGCATAGACCAGACAACACCAAATGTACAGGTGCACGGACTAGGTTATCTAATACGTAAAGTAAATAAGCAGGATTCACTTCTCATTGTGGATGACGTGTTTGATACGGGAATGAGCGCTGAAACTGTAATCGTTGAGCTTTCAAAGCGTGCTCGCCTGAATACACCCGGCGACATCCGTATTGCGACACCCTGGTATAAGCCCTCGAAGAATAAAACGGGGCGGGCGCCTGACTATTTTATTCATGAAACCGCCCAGTGGCTTGTTTTCCCTCACGAACTCACAGGACTGACACCTGAAGAGGTTTGCCGTGGAAAGCCGGAAATCGCTGATATTATTGCTTCGGTACACACACCAAAGCTCACCAGGTGACTAACCCTGATTCCTATAGCGATGGGGAACGAATCAGTGTTACCGTAACAATAACGCCAGAGAGATCCTGTCGATTCTCCGCCTTAACCGACCCGCCATGAAACTCGGCGATGAGGCGCACGACGTATAGCCCAAGTCCCAGGTGTGCCTCACGAGCGTCTTTAGCACTGGAAACCATCGGATCGAATAATCTATGTTCGATGTCCTGGGGAAGGGCGGGCCCCCGATTAAGAACAGATAGGGAAATTAGTTCATGAGCGAGGCCGATCTGAACAACAATATCGCCAATAGTGCTGAAACGTATCGCGTTATCAACGAGCTTGTCCAAAAGCTGGGCCATTCGATCGGGGACTCCTTCGGTGTGGAATGGACCAGGCAAGGCGTCGATCCTGATTGTCCGATCCGTATAAACCTGTTGATACCCCTCTACACAAGAAGTAACGAGTTGCTTGAGATCGAACCTTTCGAACTGGTCTGATTCTTGTTCCAAGGCTTCTTTTAGGCTTGCAGCTTCTGTCAAACTGGTCAGTATCGAGCGAAGTCGGTGTACACCCTTTTGTGCGCGCAGAAGATACTTGTTATCGCGAAGGTCCTGGTTGGTATATTGAAGGTTTTCGAGTGAAGAATTCACGACGTTAAGGGGGTTGTGCATCTCGTGGGCCAGTGTGTCGGGCAGTTTTTCAAGATACCTGGTGTACTGACCAAGATTCTGCAACATGGCAGAAATACTTCGCGTCAGACTGCCAAGTTCATCGGCAGCACGCGTGCCGGATCTGATGTTGTCTCGAAGCAGCCGGCCTTCGGTTGTGGTTGCCTGTTCGGTTTCTCTCTGCAGCCGTCCGACTCGGTAAGTCAGTCTACTGGCAAACACAAGGATTATGATCGTCAAAAATAGAAATACGCCAAGGAAAAGGAGCATAAAGCGCCGTAGGGTTTCATATTGAAGCGCCAGCAACCGGTTTCCGCTCTGCTTCACCAGAATAGCCCCTTGTATTTCTCCTTTTGCCCATATAGGCAGGGCACTGACTATCAGTTTGGCATCACCATGTCGCCGACGTTCACTGACCTGAGAGCCGCTGTTTATTACATTCAAAAGGATACGAAGGTCTTCCTTAGATGAATCGACTGGCATGTCTTTGAGCCCGCCTAGGGGTTGGCGCAGCACCCAGTCGTACAAGGCCAGGGTCGCGGACTCGATACGATTCAACCATGTTTTATCGGCCATACGCGTCCGCTGTATTGTCAGCCGCCCGGGATAGAGACTCCCCAACTCTGCACGTAACCGAAAATCCTTGTCCCATATCCGTATGTTGGCCTCAGAAAGGTAGATGGGTTCGACCAGCTTGGCCAGTGCGGGGGTCATCAGTCGCACCCGACCAAGATTGTGAGCAAAAGGATCGGGGTCGGTAGAAATGCGCCCAGTTATCTCACGTGCCACCGGGTCGTCCACATCAATAATCTCAAATTTGACCCTCGCTCTTTGGCCGATAATATCTTTAGGAATTCTCACTTTAATGAAGTAACCGTCGTCGCCGGGTTGAATCACTGCAGTTATGTCTTTAAGCGCGTCGCCGGTTTCCAGCTCATGCCAGCCAGTCTTCATTGAATAGACACTCATCCGTCCTTCCTCTCTCGCAACTAAAAGGTACCGCCTGAGTTCAATCCCAAATGCCTGAATTGTGACTCGCAGCTGATCGCTGTTATCCAGGCTGACTAACTCCGGGTCTCTGAACACGACGTAATCGTCTGTAACTTCAAACATCGCATAAACGAACGAGCCATGAGTGCCTAGAGCGTGACGAACAGACAGAGAATGCGGCCTGTAGTCTATCGTGCATTCGAAAAACCCGGTCCCCGTGTATTCACGGATATCCTGAAAAGACGATCTCCAATCGTCTGCTTTGGAATCGATCGAAAGAGAGTTACTCAGTTCAGTTGGTAATACTTCGAATGACTGTCCAAGGACTTCCGGCACACCAACATCAGGGTCGAATAAGTCTTCTCGGTTCGAAAGCAAACTTGCGATCCCTTCAGAAGTTAGTTCGAGCACCTGTTGCTGTCCCTCCAGCAAAAAGTTTTCCATTTCGCGGACCGATTTATAGCCCATCCATGGAATAGTCAACAGTGAGAGCACCAACAGCAACAACTTGGTTCTAATCTTGAGCCCGGTTCGGATGGATTGACGCTTTGGCTTACCCTTTCCAGGTTGTCGATGGGTGAAGGACTTATCGATTGTCTGTATCGTGGTCACGGCATCTAGTCGTGGGCCCATTTATAGCCGGTGCCATGAACAGTTTGTATTCGATCAAAAGTGGGATCAATGAGCCTGAACTTGTTTCTGACACGACGGATATAGCCGTTGATCGTGTTTCTTTCCACCAGGCCTTGGCGCGTGACATCGTTCAGTGCCTCGTATGTCTTGACATGGCCAGGTCGACGAGCCAGTGACTCAACCAACCAGAACTCCGTCAATGTCAGATTCACGATTTCATTTCGCCACACAACCGACATACTTCTTTCATCTATTTCTAGATGATCTACCTTTATTGACGCTTCGGAATCTACCGGTTGTTGAAGCTGTTCAGCTATTCGAAGCAGGGCATGAACTCTGGCAACCAAGAATTCAAGGCTAACCGGTTTGGTGATGTAGTCCCAGGCTGTCATCCGCTGGGACGAGATGCGATCGGCATCACTATCCCGAGCGGTCAGAAAAATAACAGGGAGGTGAGGGCTCATGTTCCTGAGTTCCATACACAACTCAAAACCACCGTCCATATCCTCACCCAACATGATGTCCAGGATAGCAAGATCTGGAAGTGACTTTTGGAATCCAGCCTGCGCTTCTGGTTTACTGCCATATTCTTGGATCTCGTAGCCCTGCGCTGCGAGAACATCCGCGTAGTTTTCGCGTTGATCAGAATCGTCTTCAACAACGGCTACTATTTTCATGTTGTAGCTCTCAGTTGGTTGGTTGCAGCATCAAATATTCAAGATTACGTACCGATCGTCTCAGCGGTGAACTTACTCAAATGTACTCCAAAAAACAATAAAACCAGGATTACCCTGCGATTACCATCAATCCGACGCCTGGAAACCAGTTCAAATTACTACAGTTTTGGTTGGCGAAGAACCCTGTCGAGCAAGAAATGTCGAAGATAGTATTTGTACCGCTAACAGACGAAATGGTATTTGAGCACCCGGAAATGATTACGGGGCCCATCACGACCTATAAAGCGACCACTCTAACAGCGGACGATCGTTCTTTAAACACGAAGAAATCGCTTCATGCCCCTGGTGCCTACCTGAAAGGCGATATGGTCAGCGGTTTCGACGTTGTCTATCTATCCGATGAGCCAATAAAGGGATATCAGGGGTAAAAAACCGCGGTTAGAACCGCGGTTTTTTGCTTGGCTAAGTATTCCGCAGGGGTGGGGGTGTATCCTGCTTTTCTCGTCCAGGTCGCACTGGACGGGTCGCACTGGGCCTGAGGCGAGGAGCCGAAGAGCGATCGCCGCCGATAGCCAATTTGTCGACAGACATATCGATAGAGCCTTTAAATTGGCAACCATCTTCGAGAACAACTCTCGGTGCTCGAATGTCACCCGCGACCTGACCAGTGGGGGTTACCAGAACTTGTTCTGTACCGCGAAGTTCCCCTTTGACTTCGCCTTCAACTCGGATCACACGAGCATTGATGTTCGCAGTGACACGACCATTTTTACTGACAACAAGTGAGTTTTCCTTGAAATTAACAGTACCTTCGATCGTACCATCAACAATCAGGTCCTCTTCGCCCGCAACATCACCATGGATGATGATAGAGGAGCCTATGGTTGCTGCTTTCTTGGCCGATGAACTCTGCACCTTGGGCGCAGTAGTGGACGGCTTGGCGGTGGTGTCTGTTTTTTCGGTATCCGGTAGTTGGTTTTGACTCATGGTGATGTCCTTTGGGTATCAAATAGGTAATTGCCTCATAGGCCTTAGGGGCAGTAATCAGTAAATCCCCGATAGGGGAGACATTGTCTACTGAGCGACCGTCTAGCGTCAATTGGCTGAGGTGGTAAATTCGTGCATATATCTTACTTAACATAACATACATTATGCGTAGTGACTACATCGAATACAGCTGACATTGTAACTATTTAATCCGTCATCAGTGATTTTGCCGCGTGGCCAGAGGAAACAGTTGGAAAAAGTTATCTGTGGTCTGTTGTGCCAATAAATCAAGCTCAACACCTCTGAGTTCTGCCAGGAAACTCGCCGTATCCGCGACAAACGCGGGCTCGTTCGTGCGACCACGATGAGGTACAGGTGCAAGATATGGCGCGTCCGTCTCGACCAGTAGTCGGTCATCCGGTACTTTGCGAGCGACCTCCCTGACTGAGTCAGCATTCTTGAAGGTCACAATTCCGGATATAGACACATAAAAGCCCATGTCCAGAGCTGCTTTGGCAGTCGCCCAGTCTTCGGAAAAGCAATGCATGACACCACCCGCCTCTGAAGCATTTTCTTCCCGCATTATGGAAATCGTGTCTTCGTTTGCACCTCTTGTATGGACGACGAGTGGTTTGCCGAGTTCCCTCGAAACCGTGATATGTTTTCGGAACCGATCCGATTGCCATTTAAGATCACCCTTTGACCGGTAGTAATCCAGACCGGTTTCTCCTACGGCGACAACAATGGGGTCCGCGGCCGCTTCTCGGAGCTTCACATATTCAGGCGAGTCAAGTATTCCTGGATCGTGGTTTGGGTGTACACCGGCAGTCGCGAACACATGGGCATATCTATGGGATATTTGTTTAATATTCTCCAGATCTTCTAGATTTACCGCTATGCAAAGCAGGTAACTTACACCGACTGCCTTTGCCCGCTCCAGTACCCCGTCCAGATCCTCGGACAGTTCAGGAAAATCGATATGACAATGTGAATCGACTAGTATCAACGGCTAAGCCCCCGACGGTTCGCGAAAAGACAATTTGAATGCGATGTCTTCCAGGAATAACTGCTCGTCGACTGACTTCTTGGGCCAACTGAGAAACCTGCCGATCTCGAAATAAACTGAGAATAGTACTTCCCTAAACTCCAGGGCAACATTCGGGGAAATCAGAACCGGGACATCAGCATCATGGTCGGGTCTGACCGACTCCTTCAAGCCGCGATATATCTCCGATTGAATCACCTTCAGGGTACACCCTATGTCGTACATGCCTCTCTGGCGCGTAAAAGCACCCGCGCTGAGCTTGCCGGAGACTAGATTAGCCAGTCCTTCGATCAACTCTTGGTGAGCATCTAACTGTTCTCTTGTATTCATTTGGAGCACTTGATAAGGGCCCAGCCCGTGTGTAATCAGTTGCTGTGCGACGCTAAAATCTACCTTATGTTCGGTCGTCAGCCATTCGATAGATTCTTCGCTAGTAGGGTCGTCAAGATCGAGTCGACTGCAGCGACTACGTATTGTCGGCGGTAAACTGCCTGGGAACGAAGACAACAACAGAAAATAGGTCCCACTAGTCGGCTCCTCTAGTGATTTTAGAAGTGCATTCGCCGCATTCAGGTTAAGCGCGTTGGCTGGATAGATCAGACAGACTTTGCTTGACCCTAAACCAGGGGTTTTGTTCAGAGCATCGGTGACTGCCCGTATTTGATCTACGGTGATGATGCTTCTGACAGTCGTCCTTCGTGCCCTTTTTGTGGAATCCTCTTCGGCGTATCTGATCGAGTGACTTCTGAATCTAAGATCACCGGTTTCCTCCGCTTCTTCGGTTGAAACAACATGCAGATCCGGATGTGCCGCTCGTTCGAACATCTGACATGAAGTGCATGTCGTACAGGGTCCGTCACTGCCCCCCGCATCGCATAACAACAGTCTGGCAAGTTCCATGCCAAGATTCAGTACACCCGTACCCTGTTTGCCGACAAGTAAGGTTGAAGAAGGTATACCCTGGGGTCTTAACTGCAACGAGCGCCACAGGGCCTGATGCCACGGGCTAACCGCCATTTTCCTGCTCTGAAGGGCTCATCATATTTTCAACTTCAGTCCTGATGGCCTGGTGTACCTGGGCAATAGTACCTGACGCGTCAACCAGGGCAATACGTGAACGACACTGACGATATCTTTCCAGATAAGCTTCCCGGACCCGCCGCTTAAACGCGAGATCCTGCTGTTCTATCCGGTCATGGGCTTCGCCGCGACGTGTTAACCGAAGAATGCCCTGCTCCACTGGCAAGTCCAACAAAATCGTTTTATCCGACGTAAAGTCACCCTGAACAAAAATCTGCAAGCCTTCTATATCTTTTATTGCGACCTGACGACCACCACCTTGGTAAGCAAAAGTCGCATCTGTAAATCGATCTGACAATACCCATTGTCCGCTGGCTAAGCGTGGCTTGATCACCTCAGTGATGTGCTGTGAACGCGCCGCAAACATCAGCAACAATTCAACTTTGTCATCAATAGGGTCGGAGCTGTGAAGAATGATGTCCCTTAACGCCTCGCCGAGCCGGGTGCCACCAGGTTCGCGGGTCATGTATGCATCAATACCCCTTCCTCTCAAATAGTCTGATAACAGTTCAATCTGAGTCGTTTTGCCGGAGCCATCTCCACCTTCTAACGTAATAAAGTGCCCCTTGTTGTTACTGGCTTTTAGATTCATTCCTTCGCCGGTAGGTTTTTACGGCTTGTTGATGTTCCTCAAATGTCTTTGAAAATTGGTGCGTGCCATCACCTTTGGCGACGAAATAGAAGAAGTTATGTTCTTCAGGATGCGCAGCCGCAAAGAGTGAAGCCCAACCTGGGCAGCTGATCGGTGTTGGTGGGAGTCCATTCCTTGTATAGGTATTGTAAGGGGTGTCTTTAGCCAGATGTTCTCTGGTCAGAGCACCGGTAAATTCATCGCCCAGGCCATAAATTACGGTAGGGTCGGTCTGCAATCGCATGTTTTCTCGCAGTCGATTGATGAATACCCCACTTATTCGTGGTTTCTCATGCGCAACAACTGCTTCTTTTTCTATGATCGAAGCAAGAATCAGCAGTTCATACGTGCTTTTTAGCAAAAAGCCATTCGCTTTTCCTGACCAGGCCTCCTGAAGTTTCACCGTCAAATTCTTGTTTGCGCGCTGCAAGATGCTAACAGGAGTGTCGGACCTAACGTAACGATAGGTATCTGGGAAAAACAATCCCTCGAGCACTTTATGGTCGGTGTCGATCGCTTGTTTGATCAGTTCTGATGTCAAGTCACGCTCTTCTCTGTAGAGCGATGTGACAGAATCCAACCGGCCAATCATGTCGCTAAGTGTGAAGCCTTCCGGAAAGGTGATTGAGTGTTCGATTACTTTACCAGCGACCACCTGAGTGATGATCTCTTCCACGCTGTCCCCTGTGCTGATCGCATATTCCCCGGCTTTCAGACTCGTTGACCGCCCAGTTGCCATTACCCAGACCATGATGGGTAAAGGCCATTCAAGATCACTTAGCTGTGTCATCATTTCTGCAAAGTCGCGCAGACTGCTGCCGGTCTCAAGGAGAAGTACGTTGCTGCGTAAAACACGCGGTTCGTTCGCCGCCTGCTGAAGGTAGGTCATCGCAATCACAAGAATAAAAACCACACCTGCTATGCTTATGAGAACGTGTTTTGACACGTTATGTCACCCTGACAGATTCTTAGCCGTCTTTTATGCCCTGCTATAGTTCGAGCGGGTAGCCATAATCACCTAGTCCAGATCAGGCGCCATGATTCAGCCTAGGTAACGCCTGAACACGAGAGTGCCATTGGTTCCACCGAACCCAAATGAGTTGCTCAATGCCGTACTGATGCCAACTTCCCTAGCTGTACCCGGTACATAATCCAGGTCGCAGTCCGGATCGGGTGTCTCAAGATTGATTGTTGGCGGGATCACACCATGATAAAGCGATAAAACTGTCGCCACCGCTTCAACACCGCCCGCCGCACCGAGTAGATGCCCTAGCATAGATTTGTTTGAACTGATCATCAGCTCGTAGGCGGCTGGACCGAAAGTCCTCTTTATTGCGAGAGTCTCACCCAGGTCACCCTGGGGTGTAGAAGTGCCGTGAGCATTGATGTAGTCGATTTCACTGGAATCAATGCAACCGTCGCTCAGCGCTTTTGCCATACATCTAGACGCGCCCTCCCCTCCAGTCGAAGGCTGCGTCATGTGGTGCGCATCTCCGCTCATACCAAACCCTGTCAGTTCCGCATAGATTCTCGCGCCCCTGGCTTTCGCATGCTCCAGTTCTTCCAAGACCATCGTGCCGGCACCTTCACCAAGGACGAACCCGTCTCGCTCGATGTCCCAAGGACGACTCGCCCTGGTGGGATCATGATTTCTTCGACTGAGTGCCTTAGCCGCACCAAAACCGGCCATAGACGTTGGGGTGATACTCGATTCAGTACCCCCGGCAATCATGACTGTTGCCTCACCGTATTGAATCAATCGAGCCGCCATCCCTATGCTATGAGTTCCGGTTGTACAGGCTGTTGCAATGGCCAGATTTGGACCTTGCGCATCCAGCATAATGGATAAATTTCCGGAGACCATATTGATGATACTGCTGGGAATATAGAATGGAGAAACCCTTCTGGGTCCTTTTTCTAGCAACGTGCTCGTAGTTTTTTCAATCGTCTCCAGGCCACCTATTCCCGCCCCAATCAAGATACCAAAGCGGTCTTTATCGAGTCCACCATTCAGGCCCGCATCATCGTAGGCCTCCAGGCCCGCGACCACACCCAGTTGTACAAATCGATCCATCTTCCGCGCATCTTTGCTAGAAAGGCGTACCAGTGGATCAAAATCCTGAGCTTCACCAGCAATGGAAGATGGATAACCGGTCGCGTCAAAAAAGCTGATAGGGGTAATACCTGCCCGACCTTCAATCAGAGCTGACCAGGTTTCCGGCATGCCACAACCTACTGGCGTGATACAACCTAGACCGGTGACCGCAACTCTGTGTCTAGCCATTTAATCGATGCTATAACTAGAAAAGCCGCGCTTAGCGTTTCGCTAAGGCGGCTTCTTGATTCAGGTCAGTAAGTCTGCTATCAACCGCTAGCGCTCGCATTAATAAAATCTATCGCCTGCTTGACCGTAGTGATCTTCTCAGCCTCGTCATCGGGTATCTCGGCGTCAAATTCTTCTTCCAAGGCCATTACAAGCTCCACTGTATCCAGGGAGTCCGCACCCAGGTCATCAACAAACGAAGCGTCAGGTGTTACCTGGTCTTCAGCTACACCAAGCTGTTCGACGACGATTTTTTTTACTCGATCTTCTATGGTGCTCATTGGTTTACTAGTCTCCCTAGGTATTGCAGCTGCAGGTCATGGCGACATTATGGGCCAGACTCCGATGCGACAGGGTTTCCCATTGGCGCGCATTAAACAATATTACCCAACTGAAGTCCATCACAGGGTGTGCGAAACGTTCATTGTATCAATCTTAAACAAGCCGGCTATTGAGCCCAGCCAGAGTCGATATTATAGATCAATACATGCCACTATGTGACTGAATATCATCCGATAAAATGCTTAACCCATATACATCCCGCCGTTGACATGTAGAACCTGTCCAGTGATGTAGGCGCCCGCATCAGAGGCCAGAAATGCCACCAGCGCGGCAACCTCATGGGGGTAGCCGAGTCGCCCCAACGGCACGGACTCAATCAGGCGTTCACGCTGGCTTTCCGGCAACCTTGTCGTCATATCTGTATCGATAAAGCCGGGTGCGACCGTATTAACGGTGATGTTCCGGCTTGCAACTTCTCGCGCTAATGCGCGGGTGAATCCGATCATGCCGGCTTTTGCCGCTGCATAGTTCGATTGTCCCGCGTTACCGGCGCTGCCAACCACAGAGCCAATGTTAATTATTCGGCCATGACGTGCTTTGGTCATTTTGCGTAACACAGCTTTTGAAAGTCTATATAACGACTTTAAATTCGTGTCTATGATGTCATCCCAGTCTTGTTCCTTCATTCTGAGTAGCAGGCTATCTCCCGTTACACCGGCGTTGTTTACGAGCACGCTTACAGAGCCATACTCAGTCTCTATTTCGCCCAGCAGTTTATCCACTGATTCTTGATCCCTGACATCTAATCGACACCCTTTGCCAGGGATTTCTATTTTTTTGAAAGATTCGGTAATGGTATGAGCACCCTCTGCAGTGGTGGCTGTTCCAACGACAAGACAACCCGCACTTCCGAGTGCTTCACATATAGCTTTGCCTATACCTCGACTACCACCCGTCACCAGGCAAATTTCAGCCATGAGTTCTTTTTTTACAATGTCGAACCGAACCTACGCTCATGATCTAAAGCCTATTCAGCCAAATTTCTCAAGCTGGTCCAGATTACGCAGGGATCTGTTGTTCATTCAACTGGCCAAGATCGTCACGTATCTGAGCAACCAGGTTATTGGTGACAGCTGTTTGAGCCACCTTAATAGCGTGCGCAAACCCTACTTGATCAGTGCCTCCGTGACTCTTAACAACCGTACCACTCAAACCCACTAAAACTGCACCATCGTAGCGTCTATGATCTATTCGAGTACGAATTGCTTTGAGTACCGGTGCGGACAAAGCCCCTAAAAACCGTGACCACAATGATCGCATATATTCCTCCCTTACGGCCTTTGTCAGCATCTGCGCCAAGCCTTCGCTGGTTTTGAGTGCAACATTGCCGGCAAAACCATCACAAACAATGATATCGACTTCACCACTGAAAATATCATCTCCTTCTACATAGCCGATAAAGTTGATCGGACTGCTCTGGAACAACTGATACGCTGCTTTGACGGTCACGTTTCCTTTGACCTGTTCAGTTCCGATATTGAGAAGCCCTACCGTGGGATGAGGGTTGTTTTCGAGTGTCCGAACTAAACTGGCACCCATCATGCCGAATTGCAGAAGGTGCTCAGGCAAACTTTCTACATTGGCGCCAAGATCCAGTATGTGTACGTGGCCATTGGCTCGTGGGAGTGCGCTAACAATAGCAGGTCGATCTATTCCAGGTAGTGTTTTCAGCACAAACCGAGCGGTAGCCATGAGAGCGCCTGTGTTCCCTGCGCTGACACACGCATCAGCTTTTCCAGCTTTTACGAGATCAATTGATATCCGTAGAGAGGAATTCTTTTTGTTCTTAAGCGCCGAGACAGGGGATTCGTCCATTTCAACGACTTCTGTCGATCCAACTATCTCCAGCCTGGGGTGAGACTTATTCGAACCCAGTGCTTTCTCAATTGAGTCGATTGCACCCACCAGGGTGATTGAAAGATCTGGGTTTTCTTGTACCATCGAGCATGCCGCAGGTACGGTAACGGATATGCCGTAATCACCCCCCATCGTGTCGACGGCGAGAGTAGTATTCACCTCAGTAGCTATCTCGCTTTTCTGCCTGTTTACGCCCGAGCTGCGCGAACCGAGTGTGGCGATTCAAACACTACTCAGATACGTCTCGGTCGCTGACGACCTTTCGTCCGCAATAATAGCCGTCAGCTGTCACGTGGTGTCTACGATGCAGTTCCCCAGAAACTGGGTCAGTTGACAATGTCGTGCCGGTCAGCGCGTCATGTGATCGCCGCATACCTCTTTTCGATGGGGTTTTCCTGTTTTTTTGAACAGCCATAAGTAATCTCTTGTTCTAGAATCTAATTCTTGGAGAACCCAGAATACGGGCCAAGCCACTCTGGGCAGATTGATGGATAAACGAGCACGAATTTTATTCTTTGCAGCTTAAAGTGTCAAAAAACTCAAAAAATCAGGAACTTGTTCTTGCGTCTTCTTCCCGATACCGGCGCGAGCTTCTAGAAATGCTATTCATGCCCTTCCGGGTTGTGCCTCCTGACATTGATGAATCGGCGAAAAAAGGTGAGGACGCAACTACGCTTGTCGAACGACTTGCGAGTGAGAAGGCCCAAGTTGTGGGTCAACAAGAAGCGCGTGCTTTGATCATCGGGTCAGATCAGGTGGCTGTATACGCCGGTCAGATCGTCGGCAAACCAATCGACCGAGAAGATGCAATCTCCCAGCTTGAACTCATTTCTGGAGGCAAGGCAGAACTGCTGACCAGCGTAGCAGTGATAAACACACTCACGGGGCACACCCAGGTTCAAACAGTGCCAACGTTGATCCAGTTTAAAGAACTGAGTCGCACAGCAATCGAATACTATCTCGATATTGATAAGCCTTACGACTGCTGTGGAAGTGTCCGCATTGAAGGACTGGGTATCACATTACTGAAAAGTATTCGGTCCGAGGATCCTACCGCGGTGATGGGACTGCCTATGATCACGTTGGTATCGATGCTTGAAAAAGAAGGGATAGACCCATTGACGATGGGACCTGTGAAACTAGGTTGAGCCGATATTTGTCTCCGAACTGACCTCTAACGAGTCGCCTATCAATCGATAGGTGTCGTCCTCCAAATATATCCCCCCATCGGACTCGATGATGCTTAACGCTTGAAGCGGTTTGCCTCTGCAGGGACCGCCGGCACATGCCCCCGTTTTTGGATCATAAAGCGCACCGTGGGTCGCGCAAACCAGATACTGGCCATCATTGTCAAAATATTCGCCCAGGCTCCAGTCCAGTTCCAGCGCCATATGTGCACATTGGTTGAGAAAACCTGTAACACCCTCAGCAGATCGAACCACAAAAGCCGGGTAAGTTCTTGCCTGATCTGTGACCTTGAAGCGAAGTCCTCTGCCCCCAGTTGTCAAAGAATCGGATCGACAAACCAGCTTATCGTTGATTGTAACGTTCGACGCCATAACCTAATTTGTTAGCTCGAAACACGGTAGTTTCTTGAAAGAAGTCCGGCCTCGGGTCGTCGCAAATCCTTTTGTTACAACTTTGGCTTCGCCGGCATGAGTTGTTCAAAGTCATCTGGGAATGGGGCCTCTACTTTTAACAAAGCATCGGTTTCAGGATGTTGAAGTACAATTCTAGTCGCATGCAGCAGTTGTCTCTTTATTCCCAACTGCGCCAAATTCTGGTTGTGCGAAACGTTGCCATATTTACGATCAGCCGCAACCGGATATCCAACTGATGCTGCATGGACACGTATCTGGTGCATCCGCCCTGTCATTAGCTTAACCTCGACCAGGGTATATCCATTTATGCTTCTAAGTGGTTGAAAAATCGTCCGAGCGGGGCTCCCGCTCGAAGATAGTACGACTCGATTAACTACGTTGCCTCGGGTTTTCTTTAAAGGTGCTTTAACCTCGTGAACACCACCTTCCCACTCCCCCACCACAATAATATGATAGGTTTTGTAGACATGTGCCGATTCCTTCTGTCTGCGCAGGCTGGCATGAAGAGATCTGAGACAGTCTGGTGTTTTACACAGAATCAGACAGCCCGATGTATCTTTATCCAGTCGGTGGGCTAACTCAAGAAAGCTGTCGGCGTAACGCTCTGCTCTTAGTAGATCGATAATACCACCGGCAAGACCTGTGCCCCCATGCACCGCAATTCCAGGGGGCTTGTTCACCACCAAAAGTGATTGATCTTCATAGAGTGTTTGGATCAGATCGACCTTTGACAAATCCAGCACACCAACCGAGTCACGACTCGCCGTTCTAACTGGGGGAATCCGCACCTTATCTTTGTACCGGAGCCGATAATCGGGTTTGACTCTTCCGCTATTGACCCGCACCTGGCCATCTCTGATGATTCTATAGATGTGACTCTTGGGGACACCCTTGAGTATTTTGCGTAAATAGTTGTCCAACCGCCGGGTTGCAGACCTTTCATCGACCTCCAAGAGTGTCGGGCGACCAGCCTGGGGACTGGCTATTTCATCTGAGCTAACCATCACTTTGTTTGCCTGGAAAAGAGGCGAATGCTATAATCTTTTGAGTTGTAGAGGAAAAATACCGTGTAAGCGCGTGCTATAGCAAGCATTGTAAGCGCCCGGTTTGAGAGATTTTCGGCACTGTGGGAAGCATGATCGGCCCAATTTGGTCCTCCCAGAGTGCCCGGAGAGCACAGTCAGTCGCCAGGTAGTTACCTGGCAAATATCTGACTTACTGACAACAGGCAGTTCGGTAAATGATACACTGGCGAAACGCCAGCTGGAATATGCCAAGACACAGTGTCAAAACTGCTGACCGTTTAAACAATGCATAACAGGAATTGTAGTATAGCAACCGGGGTAACATAAGCTCGCCAATCTAGCGAGTCGTTTCCCATAGTCTACACCTGAAGCACTCTTCAATCAGTTATCTCTCAGGCCATCGGCCTTACGGTTTACGGATGCCCCGTAACCGCTTAGTTTGGCTTACCACGGGTACGACTTAATAACCGTCGCCATGTTGCCGTATTGCACATGAGTGGTGCACGTCACGGGACTTGGCGACCTGAAGGTGAGAGAAAACAATGAAAAGAATGCTATTTAATGCAACCCACTCAGAAGAGCTCCGGGTAGCGATTGTCGATGGTCAGAAATTGCTTGATCTAGACATCGAATCAGCCATACGAACACAGCGCAAAGGGAATATCTACAAAAGTATTGTAACTCGCGTAGAGCCTAGCCTAGAAGCTGCCTTCGTAGATTACGGTGCCGACAGGCAAGGGTTTTTGCCCCTGAAAGAAATCTCCCGGTCGCACTTTGAGAACTATTCTCCATCGACACCTATGGCACAAGTCAAAATACAAGATGTTGTGTCTGTCGGTCAAGAATTCCTGGTTCAAGTGGAAAAAGACGAACGTGGTACTAAAGGCGCGGCGTTGACAACTTTTATTAGCCTGGCTGGTCGCTATCTCGTACTCATGCCCAACAATCCTAAAGGCGGTGGAATTTCACGCCAAATTGAAGGTGATGAACGCACAGAACTCAGAGATGTAATGGCACAGTTGACTGTCCCAACTGCCCATTCGTTGATAGCCAGAACGGCCGGGATAGGCAAATCAACAGAGGAGCTTCAATGGGACCTGGACTTTCTGCTGCAGTTGTGGAATGCGATAGAAAAAGCCAGCGATGAAAAATCTGCTCCCTTTCTCGTTTATCAGGAAAGCAACTTGATCGTCCGAGCGATACGAGACTATCTGCGCAGTGACATCCAGGAAATTGTCATCGATCAGCAGGATATTTTTGAGCGTGCCAGTCGATTTATGCAGCAGGTTATGCCGCACAACATGGTTCGTCTCAAGCACTACCAGGACACCATTCCTCTGTTTTCGAGATTTCAGATAGAGCATCAAATCGAAAGTGCCTATTCTCGAAAAGTAACCCTAACTTCGGGTGGTTCATTAGTTATAGATCACACTGAGGCACTGGTGAGCATCGACGTCAACTCAGCACGCGCGACCAAGGGCTCAGATATTGAGGAGACAGCCCTACAGACTAATCTGGAAGCTGTGGACGAACTCGCCCGTCAGTTGAGAATACGTGATCTTGGTGGATTGATTGTAATCGACCTGATAGATATGACGTCGTCCTATAACAAGAAAACGGTAGAAGCAAGGTTGCATGATGCTGTTAAGAACGATCGCGCAAGGATTCAGCTGGGACATATTTCGCGCTTTGGCTTGCTTGAAATGTCAAGACAGCGCCTCAGATCTTCGATTAGCGAATCAAATTATAAATCCTGTGTGCTGTGCAAAGGTACTGGACAAATCCGAAATGTGACTTCATCGGCATTGAGCCTGCTTCGTATACTCGAGGAAGAAGCGCTAAAGGAAAATACAGAAGCGATCATAGCTGAGCTGCCCATTGATACAGCAACTTTTCTGATGAATGAAAAGCGTTACGAAGTCAGCCAGATCGAGAATAGACTGGGCACCCGTCTCGTTATAATACCTTCAGCACATCTGCAAGGGCCGCAACTGAACATCAGAAGATTGCGTAGTGAGGATATTGATGAGATGGGCTACCAGGCGAGCCACGAGCTTAAATCAGACCATACTTCCAATGACTCTCTGGAACAGTATTCTCCAGAGCAAAGACCACCCGAAGCAGCCGTTAAGCTGGAGCAACTCTCAACCAAGCCGCCCCCTATATCTCCGGCCGTTGCAAAACCATCCAAGGAACCATCCGCCAGTGGATTCTTTGCCAGGATACGCAATCTATTCTCCAAATCGATCGCATTATTGGAAGAAGAACCAGATACAACTGAAAAGCCGAAAACTCACTCTCGCAATCGTCGCCGTAATTCAGGACAGCATCGAGGGGGGTCGAACCGTCGCAGCCAGAAAAGCCGTGCTAATGCTGCTAAAGGTTCAAGAGCTCCCGATTCCGGTAATCCCAGGGGCCAAAACAGACAGGCCCGGGGCGGCTCACAACCTAATCGCCACCGCAGACCCCGTAATGATCGAAAAACAACGGACCAGGGAAACAGTCAACCCGCCAACCCAAATAGGTCCTCAAGCACTGCGACAAGTCAAAAGCCCAGTGCTCAGCAGGAAAGCAAGACGGGCACGGACCAGGGAAACAGTCAACCCGCCAACCCAAATAGGCCCTCAAGCACTGCGACAAGTCAAAAGCCCAGTGCTCAGCAGGAAAGCAAGACGGGCACGGAGGGCTAACGCCACTATGTCTTCTCGTTTGCCTTTAGTTAGCTGAGCTCAAGCTCGGCGATGCTCTCGATATGTGGCGTCTGAGGAAACATGTCGATGAGCCCGATGCGTTTCAGTATATAGCCATGTTCATTAACGAGGAGATTAAGATCCCTTGCCAAGGTCGCTGGATTACAAGATATATATATGACCCGTTCGGGTTTAAGCGATCCAACCAGCCACTTGCACACATTTAAAGCACCGGAGCGTGGAGGATCGATCAGTACCTTATTGAATGGGCCCGGGTCCCAGGTTTCTATGGAATCGGAATAGAGGTCAAAGTGCTCTACTTTGGCATTGCCAATCTTGTTCAACCGAACATTAGACCGTGCTCTTTGTACAAGACCGGGGTCCCCTTCTACGCCCAGTACACTACTGGCCTCACTGGCTAACGTTAACGTCAAATTTCCGACACCACAGAACAAGTCCAGAACGTTGTCCGCCGGTTTAAGTTCAAGCAATTCGACAGCCCGCTGAACCATCAACTCGTTTGTTGATGAATTTACTTGAATAAAATCGGTTGGAGAAAACTGAACTCTTATGCCGTTTTTAGAGAACCGATACTCAAGCATTGGTGGTTCCTCAGGGTATAGTGGTTTTACAGTACCTACCCCACCTGATTGCAGATAGACACAAGCATCGTGTGATCGTGCAAATTCTTCCAGCAATGTGCAATCATTGCCGCTAAGCGCCTCCAAATGTCGGAAGACCAGCGCAATTTGATTATCCCCCGCCGCAACCTCAACTTGTGGAATTCGATCGGGGCGGCTTAATTGAGTAATCAGTCTCTTGAGTGAGGGCAATAAATGTGAGATACGCTGATCCAGGGTCAGGCACCTGTCCAGATTGGTAACGTAGTTTTTATTCTTTTCTCGAAACCCAACCAAAACCCCACCCTTTTTCGGCACCAGTCTGACACCAAGGCGAGCTTTGCGTCTATAACCCCACGGGGATCCCCCAAGCGGCGGTAAAACTTGTTGGGGCACTATCCCCGAATCACGCTCCAACTGATCGAGCAATACTTGTTGTTTGATGACGTTCTGGTAACTGGCTTCAATGTGCTGCAGGGCGCAACCTCCGCAGATGCCGAAATATTCACAGTGCGGTTCGGTCCTCGATGGGCTCCTCTTGAGCACCTCTTCCACAACACCGAAACCATGAGAGTTCTTATTTTTGATCACGCGAAATCGCACCACTTCGGTAGGGAGAGCGAAATCTACAAACCAGACCTTGCCGTCCTGCCTGGCGATGCCCCGACAGTCACTGGATGATGAAAGTATTTCTGCCTCGATGACTTTCACGATTGTGAAGGCTTATCGTGTGGAAGGCTCCATTCCGATAGGAAATCAGCTATGTGAGGGCGTCCATCCTGAACCAAAGTAGACCGGACTCTGTCGATTTCCAGCTCATAGCTATCGGGTGTCAGATGACCTCGGATGTATTGGAAACGAAGGTAGATCAGATAAGTATTAAGCACATCCGTCTCACAATAATTGCGAATCGTTTCGATATGGCCCGCGTTGTATTGACGCCATACATCAGCGCCACTCATGCCCATTTTTCCAGGCAGCCCCAAAAGTTGCGCAATCTCGTCTAGGGGCGCTGTCGCTCTGGCCTGGAAACCCGACAGAACATCCATAAGATCAATATGACGCCAGTGATAACGGTTTACATAATTATTCCATCTGAATTCCCTGTCAGTATCGCCGGTTTCCCAGTAACGTGTTGAGATGGCACCGTTATACAGAGCCCGATAATGTATAACAGGGAGATCAAATCCCGAGCCATTCCAGGAAACAAGGATTGGATCGTATCGCTCAACACCACTGAAAAACCGCTCCAACAGCTCTTTTTCAGTTGAATCTGCGCTACCCAAACTCCAGACGCGGAAACCGTCATCCTCCTTCAGAGCAACAGCGATCGCGACTATACGATGGTAGTGAAGAGCCAGAAAATCGGAACCGCCAGTTTTTTGTCGTCGTCGGTGTGACATTGCACGAACGACCTCTTGATCATCAATGCCGTCTAACTCCAGCGCCTTCCTTCCAGATACGACGTCTGGTACTGTTTCTACATCAAAGACAAGGACTGGTGAGTTAAACACTGCTTCTCTTAGACAGTCTCAACTTCTATATCAACAGCATTACGGTATTGCTTTGGATGCCACATCGTCAATCTATCGACGACAAAATCAAATCTCTCAAGCCCTCGCCCCCTTTGGGTATAGATATCGGTTCAGGTGATTGTCTGATCGCGACATCCGGATCTTTCAATCCATGCCCGGTCAGAGTACAGACCACGACTGAGTTATCTTGAATATTTCCTTTTTCCATCTCGTCACAGAAACCCGCTATTGCAACCGCGGATGCCGGTTCACAAAAAACACCACTACGATCCGCTAGCGTTTTCTGAGCTCCGAGAATGTTCGCATCATCGGAACTCCTGAACCACCCGTTTGATTCAATCACGGCGGTTTTAGCTAGATTCCATGACTGTGGATTACCGATACGGATGGCAGTGGCGATTGTCTCTGGCTCCTCGATCGGACTACCAGACAAAAATGGCGCAGCTCCGGCGGCCTGACAACCAACCATACGCGGCCTGGCTGCAATGATTCCTGCTTCTGCATACTCGACATACCCCATCCAGTATGCGCTGATATTCCCAGCATTACCGACCGGAAGAAAATGATAATCCGGTGCGGAACCGAGTTCATCCACCACCTCAAAAGCAGCTGTTTTTTGGCCCTGCAGGCGGAAAGGATTGACTGAGTTGACCAGTGTGACGTCTGCTTCCTCGGGCATTCGTTTGACGATTTCCATCGCATCGTCGAAATTCCCTCCGATCTGGACGACCGTGGCACCGTGCATCATAGCCTGGGCAAGTTTGCCCACTGAAATCTTACCCGTTGGAATAACTACAAAGGCTTGAATGCCGGCGCGCGCAGCGTATGCTGCAGCGGATGCCGAAGTATTACCAGTCGACGCACAGATGACTGCCTTACTGCCGCTGTGTAATGCCATCGATAAGGCGACCGTCATCCCACGATCTTTAAAAGAACCTGTGGGATTAAGGCCTTCGCATTTGGCATATACCTCAATATTCCGTTTCCGATCTGACACAGCTGGCAGATGAACCAGCGGGGTACCACCCTCGTTGATATGTACTGCTTCAACATCAGGGGGGATCGGTAACCTATCTCGATAGGCTGCAACAATACCGCCATTAAGTTTTGGAATCGTCAACTCGACCGCACCTCGCTATCCATTGCTTCGATTCGAATTCGAACGACCTTTTCCTTGATCGTCTTCAAGTTCTCCAGTTCCGGTATGGCATGTGACATTCGGTTTTCGATCGTTTTGTGCGTGAGAATAACAATAGATACCGGTTTATCTCCAGAACTGGTCCCCTTCTGCCTTATAGATTCAATACTAATTTGATGCTCGCCAAGAATTCTGGCGATGTCTGCCAGAACCCCCGGTCTGTCCAGCGCCAGCAAACGAAGATAATAAGCAGTTTCAATATCTCCGATCGAACCACATTTAATTTGAGAAAGCTGCTCCGGTTGAAATGCCAGATGAGGCACCCTGTTCTCTGGATCTGTAGTCAAGGTTCTAACGACGTCAACAATATCTGCCACTACAGATGAAGCGGTTGGCTTAGCTCCCGCACCGGCGCCATAATGCAGCGTCGGGCCAACTGCATCACCATAAACAAGAATTGCGTTCATTACGCCATCAACGTTTGCCAGCAGGTGATCCGCCGGTACCAGACAGGGGTGGACTCTGAGTTCTATTTTTCCTTTGTGTTGCTTTGCTATTCCAAGATGTTTGATGCTATATCCGAATTCCTTGGCGTATGCTATGTCTTGCTGATGTATATCTGTTATCCCCTCAACGAAAACTGAATCAAAGTCTAGCGGGATGCCGAAGGCAACAGAGGACAATATAGTCAATTTATGTGCCGCGTCGATCCCCTCGACATCAAAAGAAGGGTCCGATTCAGCATATCCCAGTCGCTGAGCCTCTACCAGTACCCCACTGAAGGGAGTCGCTTTCTTATGCATTTCTGAGAGTATGAAGTTTGTCGTGCCATTTATGATTCCGATGACTCGCTCAATTCGATTGCCAGCAAGTCCTTCCCGCAGAACCTTGATGATAGAAATGCCGCCCGCAACCGCGGCTTCGAATGCGACCACCAACCCCTTTCCCAGAGCAACATCAAAAATCTCATTGCCATGAATGGCAATAAGAGCCTTGTTGGCCGTAACTACATGCTTGCCATGTTCCAGGGCTCTTAGAACAACTTCTCTTGCTGTTGATTCACCGCCCACTAACTCAACAATAAGGTCGATCTGCGGATCGTCAGTCACCTCGAACGGGTCATCAGTCAGTTGAAATTCACTGATTTCGCAAGCTCGTTGTTTGGCTATATCATTAACTGCCACGGCCCTGATATTGATCTGGCGACCTGCTCTACGAGTGATTTCCTCAGCATTTTCTTTGAGCAAATTGACCGTTCCAGCACCAACTGTGCCTAGGCCAATAATGCCGATTTGTACAGGTTTCATGTAGTAAGTGTAATGAACTCAGAGGTCGACTAAGAAACGTAGAGTCGAAGCTAAGCGCCCCTAATCGAGTTGGATTATCTGGCTATTTTATCGTATGTTGTGGAGATCTACGTAGTTGGTATCGACAATTTGTCGTCAAAACAACTGCCAAATGCTCGGCCACGAATAGTATGTCCCCAAGAATGGACAACGAACCCACCACAAATATGATCCGTGAATTCTCCCGCTCCCGCGTGATGATAGGGTCACGATCGTTTGATACCAGTTTCATCGTGACGCCGGACACGGTTATATCCCCGTGGCTAAGAAAGAATAGACAGACACTCAGTAGCTCTGATCTTCTTCCACTGCTTGCCCTTGACGTTGATATTCTGCTGGTGGGTACCGGACCGACCCAGGAAATTCCGAACCCTTCTGTTTACAGAGCTTTTGTAGACCAAGGAATATCCATCGAGTTTATGGATTCGGTGGCTGCGTGCAGGACCTATAATATACTTGCTGGGGAACAACGGCGAGTCGGCGCAGGCATTACGCTACCCGTTGAATAGCAGACAGAGCACAACTTATTATTTTCTTTCGGGCAGATACTTTAGCGGATCTACTGGTTTCCCATCTAAACGGATCTCGAAGTGCAGCCTAACCGTTTCTGCACCGGTACTGCCCATGTGTGCAATCAACTGCTCCGCCTGCACTGAATCCCCTTCATCGACCAATAACCGATTGTTGTGAGCATAAGCACTGAGGAAATGTTCGTCGTGCTTGAGTATCAGCAGAAGGCCATAACCCCTTAGACCGGATCCGGCGTAGACTATCTTCCCAGCCGCTGCTGCCAGCACTGGGCTCCCCTCGCTACCCAGTATGTCTATGCCGTTGTCACCGTCTGCCGCTGAAAACCCGCTGATCACACGCCCCGTATTTGGCCATGACCAGGCCTGTACCTGACTTGCGATAGCGCTAGATGAACGTTTTTTGATCGAACTGCCTGAGACTTTCTGGCCTTTCTCGGTAAGCGGCTGTGCACGTATTTCAGAGCTCACCAGCGCTTTGGCGACCGTCTGTGAGCTGTTTCCGTTAGAGCGTCCCTCCCTGTCAGGACCTAGTCGAATCTTCTGGCCAGGGCTCACCTGGTATGGGGATCTTAGCCCGTTCCAAAGCGCGACTTCACGATAGTCGAGTCCGAACTCCCATGAAATGGTATACAGCGAATCTCCTTCAGCCACTATACCTACTGGGTATCCTGATTTTTCCGGTGTCAGGTCACTGACCGGAATCACTGGGTTACCACTACAGGCGCACAGCAACAAGGTCATTGACACAGCAGTGGTTAGTTTGGTCAGCTTCACGATCTGGTCAACGCAGCAGAATAAATAACGTGACCAGCAGAGCGATAATTATCCACCCCAAAAGGTCGATATAGCGCCGGATAGTAATGATTAAATCTTCGTCAGTCGTAAAAAACGTACCTGCAAAGTAGATAAATCCCGCAACAAGAAAAAACCGAGCGCCTCGGCCGATAATTGAAGCTATTACAAACGTGGCCAACGACATCCCCATCATACCCGCACTAATCGTGAAGATTTTATACGGTACGGGTGTAAACCCGGCCACAAGAATTATCCAGATACCATAGTCCGTAAACCACTGCTGTACTTGTGCCAGGGCCGATTGCGCGCCATAAAATATGACCAACCATTCTCCGAACCCTCCTAGGTAATACCCGAAAATACCACCTGCGACCGACGCGACCGTAGTCAAACCCGCCAGACGCCATGCACGTTTACGGTTGCCGAGCACCATAGGTGCCAGCATGACATCAGGAGGAACAGGGAAGAAAGAAGATTCAGCAAAGGAAACAATGGCCAGATATTTTGGTGCGTGGCGATGTCGAGACAACCTGACGACCGAATCGTACAGACCCTTAAACATGGCGAGGCCGAATCTAACTCTTAAGCTTAAGGCTTAGGGCCCAGTCGGCTAAATGCTCACGCTGACTATGGTCCGTACCATCAATACGCAACGGTGTTATGGAGACGTAGCCATCATTTACCGCTGAAAAATCCGTCCCGGGTCCGCCATCAGCTGCTTTACCAATTTTTCCGATACGGTACTGTCTGCAATCCCCGCTAGCGCTAATCCTGACCACAGGGTGGGATTGCTTTCGATAACCAAGCCGGGTGATTTTGTATCCATTAAGATCACCCAGTGCTCTATCCGGCACGTTAACATTCAGGATTGATCGAGCGGGCAAAGGATTGAGCTTGAGTTCAGATATGATTTCAGAGACAACCTGCCCTGCCGTCCAATAGTGCTCAGGCTCACTACCAGCCAGTGAAACCGCCACCCCGGGATATGCCAACCGCCGCCCCTCCAGCGCTGCCGCTACGGTCCCCGAATAAAGTACATCATCACCCAAATTAGCGCCAGAGTTGATTCCAGAAATAACCATATCCGGTTCACTGTCGAGTAACCCGTTTAGTGCCACGTGAACGCAATCAACTGGAGTCCCGTCTACAACAAAGCATCTTTTCCCTGACACCTTGACAGTCAATGGTTGAGTCAAAGTCAAAGAGCCGCTTGCACCGCTTCGGTTTTCGTTAGGTGCAACAATGGTAATCTCGCCATGCGCTTTTACGCTGTCAAAAAGGACCTTGAGACCTGGGGCGTTATGACCATCGTCATTACTCAGCAATATATGCATTCACACGTCTACTTGATCGAGGTTGTGGCTAACTGACGCTAAAACAAAGTCATATGCCAAAGGTGTATTATCTCAACTTCTGGTATCCCTGTGAATAAGGCCTATCCGTGCACTCAATGTCATAGCGAGCCCCATATATAATTCGGCTATCAAGTGAAACCGTTCGAGAATCAAGATCACTATTCCGAGATCCGGCGACTGACACTGATTGGTAGCGTACTTGATCTGTTTCTTGGGTCAATCAAGGTGCTGGTCGGATATATCAGCAACTCACAGGCACTTATCGCAGATGGTATACATTCTTTATCTGACCTGATAACCGACGTCCTGGTACTTGTCGCAGCAAAGCACAGTGCCCAGGAAGCTGACGAGGGACACCCGTATGGGCACGACCGGATCCAGACTCTGGTCAGCCTGGCACTAGCCGGTTCGTTAAGCATCATAGCGATCGCTATTGCCTGGGATGCCGTGACCAGGATCCTGTCTCCTGAATCACTGTTGCAACCGGGATTTTTACCACTGGTGATCGCCGCTATCTCCGTTGTTTCAAAAGAGGGGTATTTTCAGTACATCGTACGACATCCCTCCACTGCCGCTTCGCGGATGTTGTATGCGAACGCATGGCACAGTCGATCAGATGCACTATCCTCACTCGCAGTTATTGTCGGGGTCGGCGGTGTACTGGCCGGATTCCCCTGGGCCGACGCGCTAGCAGCGACCGCGGTCGCGGGCCTGCTACTTGTAGTAGCTTACAGAATCGGCCGGGAAGGCGCTGAGGAGCTCATAGACTCAGCAGCATCTCCGCTTTTGAACGCTAATATGCGAAAGACCATCTTAACAATAGAAGGCGTACGAGATACGCATGAGTTGAGGACCCGTCGGATGGCTGACAAAGTACTGGCCGATGTGCATATACGAGTAGATCCCCTGATCAGTGTTTCTGAGGGTCACCGTATCGGTGACGAGGTGATGGATACCCTGAAGGCACAATTCGTAGAGGTTGGGGACGTAATCGTACACATTGACCCGGAAGACGATATTACAGACGACGATTACTCTAAACTACCTTTGCGATCTGTCATCGAAGCGGAAATCAACACGTGCCTTCAAAATCTGAAACAACATTTGGATAACCGATTTTCCCTACAGCCAAAAAACATAGTCGTACACTACCTTGACGACGGATATCAGGTCGAAATCTGGATGAGCATGCCTGATGAGGCAACTACCAGAGACTGCAGTCTTGTTTCATCCAGAATAAGGGATGAACTCATGAGGATCGATAATATTGGGCACGTCAGCGTCTTGTTTTCCTCAAATCAGTCCGCGTCGAATTAGAACCAAGCCGATAAGAGTCGTGGGTTACCGCACTGCGGTACTGAGTGGTTACATGTCTAATAGGCTCGGACCATGTCCAAGTCGCTCAATTGTGACCTCATGAATTCTTCGCCTGGATGCACTTTTTACCAACACTTCGAAATCATCTAGAGCAAAGGTCTCGCCCGTTATCGGAATTCGCTCTGTGTGGTCAAGAATCCATCGATTGATCGTATCCGTGGATTTACCGGGCAGTTCGGTACCAAAATACTCTTCAATCAGCCTGACTTCCACCGCGCCATCTACGCTTATCTTGTTCAGGCCTAACTCAACAAGCTCAACAGGTTTTTGGTCACTTTCGTCATAGATCTCACCAACGAGTTCCTCGAGAAGATCTTCAAAGGTGACGACACCCTCCATGGTGCCATGTTCATCAACAACAATAGCCATGTGTTGCTGTTCCTTTCTGAATCCACTGATAGTATCGGTTACAGGTTGAGTATCGGGAACAAACTTCGCCTCTCGGCCGATTTCGCCCACTTGCACCTGTGTCTGTTCATCGATTACTGCGACCATCAGGTCCCTCATATAAAGGACCGTCTGTATTTCATCGGGATCTTCAGAGAACAACGGGATCCGACTGTAGGGGGTTTCTTTGAGATCTTCTAAGGCCTTGGAAACAGGTGTCCGGCCATCATAAGTAAAAACCTTATGTCGTGGTGTCATTACATCTGCAACGGTGAGGTCAGATAAAGCAAAAGCCCTCTCGATCAGCACTCTTTCACCCTGGTCAATCGTTCCCTCCTCCTCACCATAGCCGATCATGCTAATAAGCTCCGATTCAGTCACCGTAGGATCGTCTTCACTCGAAATGGCAGCTTTTCCCACAACCTCTGCAATGACTTCAAATAAGCTTATCACGGGGTAAATCGTACGTTGAAACCAGAGCACTATGGGTGAAACGACCAGTGATATTCTTTCCGAATAACGCGTTGCAAGACTCTTCGGCGTGACCTCTCCAAATATCAGCACCAGTACGGTAAGCACGCCAACCGCGACTCCAGGACCAATGCTTCCAAGCATTCGAGTAGCGATCACCGTTGCTATCGCAGATGCACCAATATTAACCAAGTTATTACCGATCAGGATAGCGATCAGCATTTTCTGGGGCTTACTTTTCAATATGAATAACGACCTGGCGCCTCGTCTTCGCTCTTTTAGCAGCGCCTTTGCTCTCCCTTTGGACAGGGCGATCAGAGCCGTTTCCGATGCCGAAAAAAATGCCGAACAAATTAACAGAAGTACCAAACATACCCCGCCTAACATAATACTTGGTCCAAGACAGTACGGAGATATCTCAAAGACGGAGGTTCAGATTCTTCGTTTGCCAATGGTGATGTTTTCATTACGAGTCAAACAACAGAAAATAACTGGTAGTACCACCGTCACCGTGCTCAATAAGTAATGACTGTAACACTACTGTGATTTTTAAGCTAAGAATGCAGCATAGGTCACAATGCGTTCAATTTCCATCAATGTCAACTCAAAAGGCGGGTAATAAGGGTTACTCTCGGACCATTTCTTGTACCCTTACAAACACTGGATACGGTCTGCGGGAGAAAACGAAGAAAACCGTTCCTGCCAGTCAGCATTTTTAACCATGTAAGGAAAAGACGGAGTGTTGCCTATCCCTCCCAGCCGGTTAAATTCACCGATAACATGGCATCTCGCACAGTACTTTTTCGCGAGTTCGAATCCTGCGGCTGCGTTGGTATCGAGTGCTTTAGTTTTGATTGGAGCAAATAGTACAAGCCACAGTCCTACACAGGGTATGAGCCGAAGAATGAATGGCAGGTTTGTCATCTTGACTCATCGCTATATTCAGTAGTAACGGCCACACTTTTTGGCACCAGCCTGCACCCCTATGATCAGTTAACAAGCCTGTTCCATCCCCTGCAGTTTCACTCCAACGGCATCATCCAGTAATGGCGATCCTCGAGTTCACCGTGCTGTATACCGAGAATCTTATTGTATAGTTCCGGACACAAGTTACCTTGTTGCTCATCAGGGAAACGCAGATCACTGTCGTGGTAGCGAATTCGTCCAATGGGAACGACCACCGATGCTGTACCGGCCCCAAAAGCTTCATAGAGTTCGCCATTGGCTTGGGCTAGAAATAATTCGTCCATAGACAAACGACGTTCAGTAGCCGTGACGCCCATATCGTCCAGTAGAGTTAGAACACTTTCACGTGTTACGCCAGGTAGTATCGTGCCACTCAGATCTGGAGTGACTACCGAATCACCCAGTCGGAAAAATATATTCATCTGACCGGCCTCTTCCACATACTTGTGTTCTTGTCCGTCAAGCCACAGGATCTGGTCAAAACCATCCTCAACGCTGTCATTCATCGGTCTCAGTGTCACCGAGTAGTTACTCGCGGTTTTCGCGTAACCCGTACCGCCATGGGGTGCTCTGGTGTACCTTTCCTCTGCTTTGAGATAAAGCGGCGACTTTACCTGTGCAAAATATTCACATACTGGCGACGTGAATATAAGTAATCGATACCGCGATGCCGGTCGCACAGCCAGATGGGGCTCCGTTGCAATGAGCACGGGTCTAACATATAACGCCTCGCCTCTGCGAGATGGGGCCCAGCCCTGATCCAACATTACAAGCTGCTTGATCGAATCTATGACGAGAGATTCATCTGGCGCGGGTATACACAATCTAGTACACGAAGCCGTTAAGCGTGCAGCATTTCGATCAACCCTGAAAAGTCTTATCTTGCGATCATCCGTTCCCCGGAATGCCTTTAATCCTTCAAAAACTGTTTGGCCGTAATGCAGCGCCAACGCAGCCGGGCTCATTTCAATTGGAGAGAACGGCACAATCGAAGGTTCCCCCCACATGCCCCCTGAAAACTCACAGGTAACCATATGATCTGAAAAATAATCGCCAAACCCCAAATTTGCATAATCGACTTCCGCCAGGCGACTTTTTTTAACAGACTCGATCTTCATCGTTTCTCCAGACTCTGCCAGTGCTCCATCTGATTCTCTAATCTTCAATTAGATATTGCTGACCAGACCATGGCTGTCAGATTCTCTACATCTGCCGCCGACAGCGCACCGCTTTTATTGAATAACAAATTCCCACTGGGGCCAAACACCAACACATTATAGCTATGATCAGCCAGTCCCCACTGTTCAACCAGTACTTTACTTTTGTCTGTAACATTGATCGTGCGGGGATATTTCTTTTGTTTTCCTTTAAGAATGTTTTGGATTAGGAACTTTGGTTTCCAGGTTACCGCCAAGTTCGTAATCGCTACGGATCTGATTTGTTCGGTCGGATATTGTTCTTTGGCCAATGCCTCTTCGACATGTTCGTTGATCTTGACTTTGTCAGGATCAACATACATCAATATGTGCACTACCCCTTTCAGCTCAGAACTGCTCCAGGCAGTACCATCGAGCCTGCCTCCAACTTCGCCTATCAACTTAACTGGCGGCGGTTCCTGATTCAGCTCCAGCCCGGCCTCAACCAGATTACTGGCAACAAACAGTACGACCATTGTTACGAATGTCAGCTTGCGTTTGTGTGTCATTAAACTTGAAAGAGAGGCTGCAATGCCCAATATCTTTTCAATCGCATCGAATGGTCATGCCAATTTATTGTTCTCCGGAAGAATCCGGAATGAGCCTAACGAGCAGAATTCCTTGACCTGGCTGACTATATCCTGGTTCAGCGTAGAGAATTCATTTTCTAACAAACTTTTAGAGTCGACATAGTATTGTAGGGCTGACGCTAGACAATCGGATAGTGCATAGGCGTCACCTTCGGTGGCCTTTTGGAAACTTGGGCAATCGTAACCACCCATCCAGCCCCTCTTTTCAAAGTTCTTTAACTCTTCTAGGCCGAGCCCTGGATCGATCGTCCCACAGGGTTTCCAGCCATGTTGGATGGCGAGGGCTCTTAACTCAATCCACTGATCTTTAGTGACTGCTACAAACCGACCGCGTTGAGAGCGAGACATACTCTTAAGTATCACGATGGGAGTCTGCGGGGAGACCGTTGCTATAAATAAAGGTCAGCCATCGGCACATTCCACCTATTGCTTACCTTCAAAAAATGGTCGGGGCGAGAGGATTCGAACCTCCGACCACCGCAACCCCATTGCGGTGCGCTACCAGACTGCGCTACGCCCCGTACAATAATATACGACCAAGTTACGATCGCAGGAGATCCGAAATATCTGTGAGTTCCTCAATTACCTGATCGTAAAGCTTCTTGTTGAGCCTTTTGCCACTCTTTTGTTTTTCTTCTCTAAGTCGATTACCAGCACCACTTATCGTATAGCCCTCAATATAGAGTAGACGTCGGATCGTTCTAATCAACTCGACCTCATGGCGTTGGTAATAGCGGCGATTACCTCGACGCTTTACAGGCTGCAATTGCTGAAACTCCTGTTCCCAATACCTTAGAACATGAGGTTTCACAGAACAGAGTTCGCTTACCTCACCAATAGTGAAGTATCTTTTTGCAGGTATCGGTGGGAGTTCCCCCGACGAGGGATCGAGCATCATCATAGATCGTTAGTCTCGGGACCAACAACTGGTGCGGACACATTGTTTTTGGCTATCCGATCCTTGACTTTCTGACTCGCCTTGTAGGTGACCACCCGCCGAGGTGTTACAGCCACCTCTTCACCTGTCTTAGGATTACGTCCTGGGCGACTTCGTTTGTCTCGAACACTGAAGCCGCCGAACCCGGAAAGCTTTACAGATTCACCATTTTCTAACGATTCTCGAATTTTCTCGAAGAATAACTCGATAAATTCCTTAGCTTCTCGCTTGTTCAAGCCAAGTTGCTCAAACAATGTATTCGCGAGATCTGCCTTAGTGACAGTCATCGTTTTCACCCTTCCTCTGGCGGTTTATTTATCTCTGAGCTCGCAACCCAGTTTTTTCTTTAGGCTGTCAAGAATCTCCTCCATAACCTTCTCGACATCCTGTTCCGTAAGATTGCGTGAAGTTCCTTTCAACGTCAACCCATAAGACAAAGATTTTTTGCTTTTTTCTATCCCAGCGCCCTGATATAGGTCAAAGAGCTCGATTGAGTTCAGTATCGACCCACCGGCTTCGACGATAACTTCCCTGACCTTATCTGCTGGCGTAGCTATGTCCACTGTAACTGAGAGATCCCGATTAACAGAGGGAAATTTTGACATCGGACTATAAGCCGGCAGGTCACGCGCCGATATGCACTGGGCATCTAATTCGAAAATAAATGCAGCTTGTTCCAGGTCAAACGTTTTCACAATATCTGGGTGCAGTCGTCCAAGCCATCCGACTACTTGTTTGCCGTGGGTTATTCTCGTGCTCTGGCCGGGGTGAAGTGCCGGATGAAGAGCAAGCTTAAATTCCGTTTTTGCAGCCTTAGCAGAAAGTTTCAACATGCCTTCAACATCGCCCTTGATATCATAAAAGTCTACCTCGCGGACATGGCTGTCCCAGCTCCGGCGAGAAGCTGCACCGGTTACCAGCCCGGCAATACGTTTGATCTCAGTCCGATTGTTGACACTACCATGAAATACATTACCGACTTCAAACAATCGGATTCGTCGCCACTGTCGCCGGTAGTTAACAGAAAGCGCCTGCAGCAACCCCGGCCAGAGGCTTGTGCGCATGACCGACATATTTGACGCAATCGGATTTTCCAATGTGATGGCACGCGAGTCTGGATCGATTAGTTCTTGAATCAGAGGATCTCCAAAACTGTACGTCATAATCTCCTGATAATCATTGTCAATCAGAAAATCAGTCAGCCGATCAGTGGTCAGGATCGACTCCCGGTCTGGCGTATAGGCGATAACACTTTTAGGGTCGCGGGTTGGTACATTGTCATAACCATATATCCGAACAACCTCCTCCACCAGATCGTGCTCTTCTTCGACATCTGTTCTCCAACTGGGCGGCAGAACTTTCCAGCCTGATTTTAGATTCCTGACTCTCATCCCCAGGGATTCAAGGGTGGACTTGACCTGCTTGTCCGGTATCGTGTGCCCCAACACCCTGATCAGACGCGATCGGCGTAGTGTGATCGGGTTCTTGGTGGTTATATGGGATTCACTGACTTTCTGGAACACTGGACCTGGTTGCCCTCCCACAGAAGCAGTGATCATCTGAGTTGCGCGTTCTATGGCGGTTCGCTGAAGGCCAGGGTCGACTTTCCTTTCAAACCGAAATGAGGCTTCCGACTGAATCCCGTACGTCCGTGCCTTACGAGCGATAGCGCCAGGTCGGAAATAAGCTGCCTCGAGCATAATAGAAGTAGTCTGCCCATCGATACTCGAGTTCATACCGCCCATGATCCCAGCCATGCCGATGGCTTTGTCGGCATCTGCAATCACCAATGTTTCTGGTGTTAATTGGATAGATTTTCTATCAAGAAGATCAAGATTTTCACCTTTCTCGGAATGTCTGACGACTATCTTTTCTTTTATTTCTTTCAGGTCGAACGCATGCAACGGTTGCCCGAGCTCTAGCATCACATAGTTGGTAATATCGACAATGGCACCGATGCTTCTAAGACCACACCGCCTTAGCCGTTCGCGCATCCAATCTGGTGTCTTTGATTGGGAGACGACACCGTCTATTACTCTTCCGACATATCGTGGCGCATCTCGTGGTGCCTGTATTTCTAATTGAACAATATGCTTACTGGTCGCCCTTACCGGCTTGAGGGAAGGTCCCGCGAGTTTTTCCCCAGTCAAGGCATGCAGCTCCCGCGCTATGCCCTGGATGCTGAGGCAGTCACCCCGATTCGGGGTAAGATCTATATCAATTATATGGTCATCGACCTGCAGGTAGTCGTTGAGTGAGTTACCCACTGGGGCGTTTGAATCGAGAACGAGCAGGCCCGCGGAATTGTCAGTGCTGTAATCCAGTCTCAGATCATCTGCTGAACACAACATTCCTCGTGATTTCTGGCCACCAAAGTCAGCGACACGTATTGTTTTTCCACCTGGCAGGGAACTGCCCGGCATCGCCGCGACTACCCGATGCCCAACTTCAACATTGGCCGCTCCACAAACTATGCCGACGTGTCGGCGTTGACCAACGTCAACCTGACAGATCTTTAAACTGCTGTTTCCAGGAAGGTCGGTAGTAGACACGACTTCAGCAACCCGGATCTTGTTGGAAAACTCCTGGACCCGGGAGATAGAACTGACTTCAAGACCCGCCGTTGTCAGCAGATCGGAAAGATACGGTAGATCGACATCTACCTTGATCCATTCCTTTAACCAGTTGAGGCTGATAATCATAGGACATTCATGGGCAGTACTAACCGAACTGGTTTAAAAACGAAAGTTCGTTATCAAAAAACAACCTAAGATCATCGACACCATATCGAAGCATCGTGACCCGTTCTATACCCATACCAAATGCGTAACCCGTGTATTTCTCGTTATCGATGCCAACCTGGCGAAACACTTCTGGGTGAACCATTCCACAACCAAGTATTTCGAGCCAGCCAGTATGCTGACACACTCTACAGCCAGCACCGGCACAAAAAACGCACCCCATATCGACTTCAGCCGAAGGTTCGGTGAATGGAAAATAAGAAGGTCTGAATCTTACTGGCAAGTCTTGTTCAAAAAATTCCCGAACAAAATGAATCAAGATTCCCTTGAGATCGGAAAAGGTTATGTCTAGATCAACTGCTAATCCTTCCACCTGGTTGAACATGGGTGTATGGGTAACATCAGAATCGCACCGGTACACCCTACCCGGAGCTATGACCCTGATTGGGAGTTCTTGATTTTCCATATACCGCACCTGCACAGGCGATGTATGGGTTCGGAGCACCACTCCCGGAGACACATAAAAGGTATCGTGCATAGCCCGAGCTGGGTGATCCTCAGGGATATTCAGCGCACCGAAGTTATGGAAATCGTCTTCGATTTCAGGTCCGTCGGCGACATCAAATCCGAGCCGTCGAAATATGGCTGTAATTCTCCGAATAGAACGGCTTATTGGATGTAATGTGCCATGTTGTACGGCGCGACCAGGCAGTGACACATCAATTACGTCTCGATCTAACGCGTTAGCTTGCGCTTGCTGCTCTAGAAGCTCGGCCTTTTTATCGATGGCGTCTGCCAGCTTTTGTTTTGCGGTATTTAGCGCTTTTCCATACGCTTTTCTTTCATCAACCGGCAGGCTACCGATCTGTTTAAGCTGGAGTGTCAGGTAACCCTTGCGACCGAGGTGAACAACCCGTAGCGACTCCAGGGCAGAGAGCGTCGTTGTGCCCGATACCGCTTCGATCGCTTCAGTGATCTTGATGGATAACTCATCGCCTGCAGATTGTTGACTCACTATAGTGCCTGCCTACAAAAAAAAGGAAAGGCCATAGACCTTTCCTGTTGTCTCCTAACGAATGCCATGGCATTGCCACGGGCTACGTTAAGCTGCCAGTGCTGCCTTGGCTCGTTCTGCCAAAGACTCGAAACCTGGTTTGTCGTTGACAGCCATGTCAGCAAGTACTTTTCGATCTATTTCAACTGCCGCCTTCGAAAGACCATTAATCATCTGACTATAATTGATCCCGCTTAGTCGGGCTGCCGCGTTGATCCTCACAATCCACAGCGCTCGAAATTGACGCTTACGCTGTCTACGGTCTCTGTAGGCATATTGCCCTGCTTTCATCACAGCTTGTTTTGCGACTCGATAGACGTTTTTCCGGGCACCACGATACCCCTTAGCATTCGCCAACACTTTGCGATGTCTGGCTCTTGCTGTTACGCTTCGTTTTACCCTGGGCATCGGTCTACTCCGAAATCTGATGTATTAACTGTAAGGAAGCATCCGCTTCAGTGCGGATTCATTTGACGAGTCAACAATTAACTGGGACCGTAACTGCCGTTTTCGTTTGGTCGACTTTTTTGTCAGGATGTGGTTCATGTATGCTTGCGAACGCTTAAAACGACCACTAGCAGTCGTCTTGAACCGCTTCGCCGCACCCCTATTCGTCTTCATCTTGGGCATCTTGTTTGTCTCTCGAATGACTCTAGTTTATTTCTTGGGTGCAAGGACCATGACCATCTGCCGGCCTTCCATTTTCGGCATTTGCTCGACTACTCCCAATTCATCCAGATCCGCTTCAACCCGTTTTAGCATTTTCATTCCCAGTTCCTGATGGGCCATCTCTCTACCACGGAACCGTAACGTCACCTTAACTTTGTTTCCGGCATCCAGGAACCGCACCAAGTTCCGCACCTTTATGTCATAGTCGCCGATATCGGTCCCAGGCCGGAATTTCACTTCTTTAACGATTATCTGTTTTTGCTTCTTTTTCGATTCCTGCTTTTTCTTTGCGGCTGAATATAAGAATTTGCCGTAGTCCATCAACCGACAAACAGGTGGTTCTGCATAGGGCGAGATCTCAACAAGATCAAGCTGTTTCTCTTCGGCAATCTGGTGGGCTTCAGTAACTGAAACAATACCCAGTTGTTCGCCGCCTTCTCCGATTAGCCGGATATCTCCGGCTGTAATCTCATCGTTGATGCGCTGCTGCTTTGCTGCAACTATGTCGCTACTCCTTAACCTGAATAGATATTTAGTGCTTTAACGAAAGACCCGGTAGCGCTGTTGCTACTCTGTCGAGGTCGATTGACCCCAGATCGGTCCCGTCTTGTGTACGCACGGAAACACTCTCCGCGCCTTTTTCTTTGTCTCCAACAACCAGAATAAAAGGAATTCGGCGCAGAGTCGCTTGGCGAATTTTATAGCCGATCTTCTCGTTTCTCAAGTCACATTGTACTCTCAAGTTATGATTTTTTAGATGTTTTTGCACCGAGAGAGCATATTCACGTTGATTAGGGCCAATGTTGCACACAATCAACTGTACCGGTGAGAGCCAGGCAGGCAATTTTCCTTCAGTATCTTCAATCAAAATTCCAATAAAACGTTCGAGCGAACCCAGTATTGCCCTATGAATCATGACCGGCACCCTTTTTGTTCCGTCTGCAGCGACGTATTCGGCCCCCAGTCGCCCCGGCATCGAGAAATCCAGTTGTATGGTTCCGCATTGCCAGCGCCTGCCTATAGAATCACGGAGTACGAATTCGTGCTTGGGTCCGTAAAATGCACCCTCGCCCGCCTGCACTGTAAAGGGTATCGACTTTTCTTCAAGCGCAGCCGCCAGCGCTTTCTCTGAACGATCCCACAGCAGGTCATCTCCCACCCGATTTTCAGGTCGAGTCGATAGTACGACCTCAATATCTTCGAACCCAAAATCGTTATACATACGATAGGTCAGGTCGATCAATGTCGACACCTCACTGCCTATCTGCTCTTCTGTGCAGAAAACATGGGCGTCATCCTGGGTAAAACGCCGACCGCGCAGCAGCCCATGCAAGGTGCCTGAAGGTTCATTTCTGTGACAGATGCCGAATTCCGATATTCTCAGCGGCAGGTCCCGATAACTCTTAAGCCCTTGATTAAAAATCATGACATGACCGGGACAGTTCATGGGTTTAATGGCGTAGTCCTGATCCTCGACATGCGTCGTAAACATGTTTTCTCTGAACTTTTCCCAGTGCCCCGAACGCTCCCACAATCGCCTATTAAGCACTTGCGGTGTGTGTACCTCCTGATAGTCATATTCCTCCAGCAACGTTCGAACATAGGTCTCTATCAGTCGGAACAATGTCCATCCCTGCTCATGCCAGAAAGCCATACCCGGTGCTTCTTCCTGAAAATGAAAATAGTCCAGCTGTCTCCCCAACTTTCTGTGGTCTCTTTTTTCAGCTTCTACCAAGCGGGTTAGATAGGCTCCGAGCTGCTTTTTGTCTGGCCACGCCGTACCATAAATTCGCTGCAGCATTTCGTTCGTCGAATCCCCACGCCAATACGCACCAGCCAGTTTTGTTAGCTTGAAAGCTTTCAGATGGCCTGTAGATGGAACGTGAGGCCCACGACACAGATCGGTAAATTCTCCTTGTGTATACAACGAAATCATCTCATCTTCCGGTATGCCGCCGATAATTTCCGCTTTGTAGTTCTCGCCACTGGCTGTGAATAACGCGACCGCTGCATCGCGTGGCATAGTTGAACGACTGATTGGCAGGTTCGCTTTGGCAAGCTCATGCATTTTCTTTTCGATTTTCTCCAGATCAGCTTCTCCAAAACCTGAGGCATAGGAAAAATCGTAGTAAAACCCGTCTTCAATAACAGGGCCAATCGTTACCTGGGCTGTCGGATACAGAGTCTTAACGGCATGTGCCAAAAGGTGTGCACAGGAATGCCGCAGGATCTCCACTCCACTGGGGTCTTCAGACGTAACAATGCGCACAGCTTGATCACTGTCGATACGGTAATCTATATCGACCAAATTGCCGCCAACCTCACCTGCCAAAGCCCGTTTCGCAAGTTTTGGGTGTATATCGGCTGCAATTTCCATAACCGAAACGGGCCGTTCATAAGTACGGATAGCACCGTCAGGTAGTTGGATTTCGGGCACTTTGAGTTTCCCTGGAAGCTGTCGAGTCTGGCATCTAGGCCATAGATGTTTTAAGCGAGAATGCCACATGGACTCAATGTGGCATTCGATTGATTCGGTATCTGGTAGGCGCGAGTGGGATCGAACCACCGACCACTTGCGTGTCGAGCAAGTGCTCTACCGCTGAGCTACGCGCCTTTATAACTGCAATACCGCTATTCTACATCCAATTATCAGCAATGGGCAGGCTGGGTAATTAGCTGACTACCGACGCGGGGTCAGTCATGAAACCGGCTGTGAAGTGCCTCTTTTTTAATTCACTGATGCTGTCCCGCAGCTGTGCCGCCTGCTCAAATTCAAGTGCACGTGCGTGATCGTACATCTGCTTTTCCAGTCCATCAATCAGGCGTCCCAGGTCGCCTGCTGATTTGATTTCGATGTCTGCAGTAATGTGTCCAATTGTGCCAGCTCTATCGAATCTGGTTCGGCCGGCTTTTTGCGGTTTCTCATAAACACCATCAATGAATTCTGTAATTCGTTTTTCTATAGTCGCCGGCAAAATACCATGGCGAATATTGTGGGCCTCCTGTTTTTCCCTTCTCCTTTCCGTCTCGTCGATCGCCCTCTGCATTGATTGCGTCACATTGTCGGCATAAAGAACCGCTTTTCCGTTAATATTTCGAGCAGCGCGGCCAATTGTCTGAATCAAAGCGCGTGTGGATCGAAGAAACCCCTCTTTGTCGGCATCCAGAATAGCCACCAGAGACACTTCCGGGAGATCAAGGCCTTCACGCAATAAATTGATACCCACCAGTACGTCGAAAACACCCAGACGCAGATCCCGGATAATCTCAACTCGTTCGACAGTATCTATATCGGAGTGAAGGTATCTTACTCGAACTCCATGATCTGCCAGATAATCGCAGAGATCTTCAGACATTCGCTTGGTCAGTGTGGTTACCAATACCCTTTCAGACGCATTTGCCCGAAGTTGTATCTCAGACATCAAGTCATCCACCTGAGTAGCGGCCGGCCTGATCTCAAGCACAGGGTCTACCAGTCCTGTCGGTCGCACAACCTGATCTACGGTACTTGAACTGTGTTCCGCCTCGTAAGGCCCTGGCGTTGCCGATACGAACACGGTCTGAGGTATCTTTCGTTCAAACTCATCGAATCTCAACGGCCGGTTGTCCAACGCCGACGGCAGTCGAAATCCATATTCAACCAGTGTTTCTTTTCTCGAACGATCGCCTCGATACATCGCACCCAGTTGGGGTACCGTCACATGACTTTCGTCTATAAAAAGCAACGCTTTGTCCGGCAGATAGTCGATCAGTGTTGGGGGTGATTCACCCACCTTGCGACCAGAGAGAAATCTCGAATAGTTTTCGATTCCGTTGCAGTAACCCAGTTCCTCAATCATTTCAAGATCATAGTGAGTCCGCTGTTCAAGCCGCTGCGCCTCCAATAATCGCTCCTGGCTTCGCAGAACCGAAAGTCGATCGGTCAATTCGTCTCTGATAGCGCCTGTTGCCGCCAACAGAGTCTCGCGTGGGGTCACGTAGTGACTCTTAGGATAGATAGTAAAACGGGTCAACCTTTCATCGACTTCGCCGGTCAGCGGATCAAATCGCGCCAGGCGTTCGATCTGGTCACCGAACAGTTCGATACGTACGGCAAAACGATCCGATTCTGCCGGATAAATATCAATTACATCACCCCGAACTCGGAAAGTACCTCGTCGAAGATCCATTTCGTTGCGGGTATATTGAAGCTCAGAAAGGCGCCGCAGAATGTCACGTTGTTCTGCCAGCCCGCCCTGCCTCAGATGAAGGATCATCCCATGATAAGCTGCCGGATCTCCAAGACCATAAATTGCGGAAACCGTGGCAACAATGATTGTGTCTTCACGTTCCAGAAGGGCCTTTGTGGCCGACAGACGCATCTGGTCAATGTGATCGTTGATAGACGCATCTTTTTCAATATAGGTATCACTGCTCGGTACATACGCTTCGGGCTGGTAGTAATCGTAGTAGGACACGAAATATTCAACCGCATTGCTCGGGAAAAAGTCACGCATTTCCGCATAGAGCTGCGCAGCAAGTGTTTTGTTCGGAGCAAGGATCAACGTCGTTCTGCCCGTCCTGGCGATCAGATGGGCCATTGTGAATGTCTTGCCGGACCCCGTAACACCGAGGAGAGTCTGGTACAACTCCCCGACCTCAATGCCGTTCAGCAATGCCTCGATCGCTTCAGGCTGGTCTCCAGCGGGATGGAATTCACTTTCTAACTGAAACTGACGCATCATTTCTAGTTATGTTAAGTGACCCAATCGTTCTAGATATCTTATCGTCATCTGACCCGCGACCTCGGTGCAGAGAACTACTCAGCCAAACGGATCTGTGAACTGCGACACAGCCTGACCCGCACAAAACGCCTACCGTTCACAGGTATGGTGCAAGTTCTTTATCAATTCTACAACCATGCAACACCAATTCCGGCATTCAATCGACCCCACCAAACCGGTGTAAGTCTGATTGAACTCCTTGTCGCCTGTTTGGTTATTGCCGTCCTTTCCGGGTTGGCCATACCCAGTTATCAAGCGCTTGCAGAGCGATCGCAACGGAATGCAACAGCGCGATTGCTTATTGCAGATCTTAATTGGTCCCGGACCGAAGCACTCGCAATCGGTACCAGACTATACCTGTGTCCGAGCCAAAACTCAGATCGTTGCCGGTCGAGTACCGACTGGAGTCAAGGATGGTCGGTCTTTGCTGATCAAAACCGAAACGGGCACCTGGAACCCAACGAGTTACTGCTATTACGTACCCCGTCCCTGAACAATAAAACCTCTGTACGCTTTCGCAAGCCTGGATATCTTTTCTACAAAAGCGATGGCAGCGCGTGGCCAAACGGTACATTTAGAATCTGTTCTGCCGACTCCAAGGCTCCGCCACTATTGGTGATCGTCTATCGTACGGGACGCGTGCGAACATCGTCAGAGACGGGACTGGAGTGCATGTAGCAGAAGATTTAGGTGCAAGCTATAGTGGTTTCTCTTGACCCTCGGCTCTACCATTGACATCAGCAATAGCGGGTGACGCTCTTATCTCCTACCGATTTGTAGATTTCTTGCAATCATGTCATCGATCTCATATAGGTTTTCTCGCAATTGTGCCTTTCCAGATAACTTGACAAATTCTGGCTTTCGAAACTCGACCCAAAAGCCATCAACCTTCGGCTATTAGAATGGGCATTACGATTGTTTTTGTCACGCTTATATTCCCTCTTCATATAAACTTCGCCATGAGCATCTTTGGCAATGCCAGGATGAGTTCCGGGAAGAAAATTACAATTAACAGAACCACAAGCATTGGGCACAGGACAATGGCGACGTCGCGCAATGCTTTCCTAACCTCAATGTCTCCGATCTTACAGGCAATCAATAAACATAAACCATAGGGAGGAGTTACCAGTCCGAAAGCCAAAGAAATAACGCCGATAATTGCAAAATGGATCGGGTGCATATTCGAGACTTCGGCCAGCGGCCAAAGAACGGTTCCAAGAATAATGATCGCCGGGATGGCATCGATAAACATACCGATCAAAAGAAAGGAGCCAGCGACGATCAAGCCCGTACTGGTCGGACCAACGCCGTAGGGCGCCAGAAACTGTACAATAGCCAGCGGAACTTTGAAATAGGCCAACAGCCACCCGAACGCCGACGCCGTGCCTATACAAAACAGGGACATAGCGGCGAACGCTGCAGAGTTGTAGAGGATCGACGGGAGGTTATGAAAACCAATGGTTCTGTAAAAAAGCCCCCCCAGAATAACAGAATATAGTACGGCGATTACTGAAGCTTCGGTTGGCGTAAAAAACCCACCGACAATTCCGCCGACAATGATCAAGGGGGTCATGAGAGGCGGTATCGCTTGGAAAACCGCAACAAAGAATTCCTTAAATGAAGATCGCGCATACATCGGGTAATTGTAGATTTTGGCAAACACGTAGACCGCTATCATTTGCGACACGGCGATCAGAATTCCAGGGATAACGCCGGCCAAAAACAAGCCACCAATAGATACGGACATCAGTCCGCCCCACACGACCATCAAGATACTTGGCGGGATAACAACGCCCATGACCGAGGAGCACGCCGTGATGGCGACGGAAAAACTTGATGAGTAACCCAGCTTTTTCATTTGCGGAATTAGCAGCGACCCGATGCCCGCGGCATCCGCTGTGGACGAACCGGATATACCCGCAAATAGCATACTGACCACCACGTTAACGTGTCCCAATCCGCCCGGCAAATGTCCAACCATTGCACGCGATAGCCGCACCAACCGGTCAGTGATTCCCGCAGCGTTCATAATGTTTGCGGCCAAAAGGAAGAACGGAACGGCAAGTAATATGAAGGCGTTATAGGACTTGAACATTTCATTCATGAGCAGGAACGGCGTTAATCGCTCTTCCAACAAAAACACCGGAATGCATGCCAAACCGAGCGCAATCGCAACGGGGACGCGAAAGATAACAAGAATTATAAAAAGCGGGAATAATATCGCCGAGACCTCCACAGGTGTCATGGGGCGACACTCCGAAATAATTTGATATGATCAACAACACGTTCTGACAAAAATAACATCCACGTAATCCCCGTTATCGGCCAAGCTACGTAAATAAACACCATTGGCAGATCAGCCATTTCGGAAGTTTGCAGTAATCCGAACTTAATCAGCGGCCAGCCCCAGACAACAAAAATAACCGCCATGCCAAATGCCATGAGATCAACAAACATCAGGGATATCGCTTTGCCTTTGTTGGTTTTTGGGGGCGGCAACAGATCAACTGCAAAATGTTCGTTTTTCCGTAAAGCAATCATTGCCCCAACAAGGATGATCCAGATGAAGCAAAATCGTGACAGCTCTTCGGTCCAGATATAGCGTGGGATAAAATCGCTATAGCGGGCAAATATTTGCATGGTTACAGGAATGATGAGAATTCCCATCAACATCGTCAGGACGATTTTGAGAAACGAAAAATAACCATCTATTATTTTTTTCATTCGTGCCCGCCTGTCCACACAAGGTTCATAAAAAAGGGCCGATGGCACTTAAGCCATCGACCCTTAATACCTTTATATCACGCAGGGACGTTCGAGATTATTTCACGGCCTGAATGGCGTTATATAAAGCGCTCTGCCCCAGGTCTTTAAAGTACTCTATCAATACGGGCGTCGCGGCCGCAATCAATTTTTCCCGCTCTGTGAAGTTGATTGTTTTCAGTTTACCCTGAGATTCCATTTCCGCCATAATTCCCGAGCCTTCAGTAAGTTCGGTGACTCGGCCATAGGTTCCGGCATCTTTACCGGCCTGGACAATTGCAGATTGCAAATCTTTCGGTAAACTACGAAGTGTTTTGCCACTGAACGCCAATGGGCGAACCGTGATGGAGTGTGCAGTCAGAGAAATGTTTGGCCCAACTTCGTAGAATTTCATCTGGCGGATGCCAGCCGCTTCGTTTTCGGCCGCATCAATAACGCCGGTTTGAATGGCATTGTAGACTTCTGCATAGGCGATGACATTCGGCGACATACCGAAGGCATAGAAAAGTTTTGTTTGAATTGGCGCACCCATCACACGGATCGGAACATTCTTGATTTCAGCCATGTTCGTTACTGGCTTGTTGACGATCAGGTGACGGACGCCACCTCCACCGTATCCCAGCACCAGGATGTCGGCACGCTTGTAAATGTCGTCGACGATCGGCTGCAACACGTCGCTGGAAAGAACCTTACTCCAATGGCCAGCATCTCGGTAAAGCATCGGTGGATCGAGCAAAGTCGCCAACTTCGAAAAGGTGGACATGTGCGACGGAGCTGCCACAGCGTAGTCAACCGACAAGCCCTGGTTCATGTAGGCGACATAGTCTTTTTCAAGACCAAGCTCGCTATTTAGGTGCATAACGAACTCAAGCTCATGCTCGCCACTGTAATATTGTTTCGTGAGTTGTTCGAATTTACGCATCAAACGCGTAAACGCATGTTTTTCATCAAACTGGCTCGCACCATGCAACGTGATCTTGTCGGCTTGAGCAGCACTAACAAACGTAAAGCTGGAAAAAACGACCGCCAGCGCCGGAAGCAACAGTTTTGATACAGTAAATTTCATATTAGCTCCTCCTCAGGATTAATTCGCGAATTCATTTTTCTGAATTCAGTTTCATTCCTATTGGCAGATACAACTGCCACCCAGGTACGACTATACGACTACGGGAAGAATTGTTCCTCCCGATTATTTGCCACCACAGCACAGATCCTGACCAGCCCCCACTGACTGGTCCAGTTTGAATGTTAGTGCATGACCGGCCTTTGGTCCATCTGGACGATGGTTTCCGGGGCTGGCGGGCGGTAGCCCAATGCGCTGTGTGGTCTGATAGTCGGAAAAAATCCTGTGACAAACCACTCCACTGGTTCCATATGAGTCTGGGAGTGTCAAAACAATTGGGGCATTCTGATTGCCGGTGATGGTCTGGGTGGCCTGACTGCAGCAATCTGCCTGCTTCAGGCCGGCCATCGGGTCCGTGTCTTCGAACAGGCGCCGGAACTGAACGAGATCGGTGCCGAGATTCAAACTAGTGCTAACGCAAGTCGTGTACTGCTGAACCTGGGGCTTAGGGATCAACTTGAGAGGGTAGCGGTGAAACCAGAGTATTATCGCTTGCAGCTGTACAGCAGTGCCGAGGTTTTGAACGAGATTTCCCTAGCAGAACAGCACGAAACAGCATTCGGCGCTCCCTACTATCACATCCACCAGGCCGATCTGCTCGACATTCTTCTGAATAAAATCGACCAGTTGGATCCTGATGTCATTCATCTGGACTGTGGAGGCACGAGCTACGCCGAGACTGGCGATGGCGTCACGCTGAATCTCACCGGTGGGCGCAACGTTTCCGGAGATCTGCTGATCGGGGCAGACAGTATCAATTCAGCGGTACGTGCACAGATGCTAGGCAATGCACCTGCGACATATGCCAACCAGATTGCCTGGCGTTCGACTGTACCAGTAGAACGACTTCCCGAAGGGTTTATGGACCTCAGTTGCACGATTTGGTGTGGTCCACAGAGTCACATGGTGGTGTACTACATTCGTGGCGGCGAACTGATCAACTTTGTGGCGTGCGTCGACAGCGATGACTGGGTAAGTGAATCCTGGGCCCAGAAGGCTGATTGGGAGGAACTTAGAGCTGACTTCGACGGCTGGCACGACGATATCGTGACTCTGATCAGTGCGGTGGACCGGGACCAGTGTTTTCCCTGGGCGCTGTACAATCGCCCGCCGCGGCCGGACTGGAGCACAGAACGCGTGACCTTCCATCCATCCAACCATCCCGTATATGGCCCAGGGGGCAGCAATGGCGATCGAAGATGCAGCCGTGCTCGCTCGCGCACTTGCTGAATCTTCAATCCTGGCCGATGCACTGCAGCTTTACCAGCGGAATCGACATGACAGAACGGCCCGTGTAGTCCATGAATCGAGCGACAATGCCGAGCTCTTTCATCTCGATTCGGAAGCGGCGTTGCGCGAGGCCTTCAGCAAACGGGTCCTCGGCGGAGAACGCGGGGCCTGGCTGTTCAATTATGATCCGATGACTGTGCCGCTGGTCTAGTACAGTGATGGGCTTGGCTCAGATCAGACGGCCTGTACCGCGGTACTTTGATCGCATAAATTCATTCAGACCAAGCGCTTTTGCCGCTCAAGAGTGACCAAAATGAGCGATCTCCAGTCCGCTGCTGAACTGCCGTGTGAGACAAGTGCCCTGAGACTGGGCCACAGGGGCTGAAGGTTAATCGAGCTTAATGCTGACAGGTATTCGCCCGGCGACCCGACCCGCAGCTCCGTGCCGGTACACTGGCGTTATCCACAGGTGCGTGAACTGCTGATGCAGGCCGCCAACCTGACGCCGATTGAAAAGGCGGAACGGCGGGTACTGGTTCTATGTAACCCCGGACTGGGCATCGACAACCTAGATACGTTATGTATCTATCGCTCCCCTGCCCTTTGAGTGCTAGAATCCGCGCTCGATTTAGGTCGTTTTTCAGCACTCCGAGTGCACCTGGAGTGCACCGTGTTTGTAATAAAGAATAACCAGAAATAAACTCTTATAAATCAAATACTCCCCGGTAGTTCAGTTGGTAGAACGGTGGACTGTTAATCCATATGTCGCAAGTTCGAGTCTTGCCCGGGGAGCCAGTTTTCTCGATGTTTTTGCACATACCTACCACGTTCAATTCTCAAACGTTGCTAAAACGTTGCTAACTTTTAGCAAGTTTGCCACTGTTGCATGCGCTCTCTCATCCGCAGTATGGATATATCTTTGAGTAGTCTTTAGGTTCTTATGCCCAGCTACTCTGGATATATCTACTACGTTTGAATTAGGAACATGCACTGCCTCAGTAATAGAGGTATGTCTTAACGAATGTGGTGTAGCCCACGGTATACCAGCCCTACCTATAGCAGTCTCCCACACCTTTCTAACGGATTGGAAGCGAGTACCAAAGTACCTAGGCTTAGTATGTGTGAATACCCACTGTGTATCAGGAAAGAACTCATCAGCAACCGCTCTTAGCCTCAACAAAGCATTAAGAGCCTCATCATTTAGCGGTACTAAGCGACGAGCCTTACCTTTAGTGTCCTGCACTCTTAGTTCTATAGTCTTCCTTTCAAAGGACACTCTAGACCATTCAAGTTCTAACCTGGCGCATGCTTGTTGACAGCCCTAACCCATTCAGGTGGCTCTACTTGAGGTGGGTACTCAATTTATGGAAAGAGGCCCACATCCATCGCATCATATCTGATCTCTTTAAAGTAGTTTACGATTTGGGAAGGCATCCCGCCAGCTTGATAATCTGTTTGGCGCATGCATCGGCAATCCCACGAACAGGGGATTCAGCACCTGGCATTGTCGCCCAGCCGATTTCTTTCACATAATCATCTCTTTGGTAAGAGCTCTTCTTTTTCAGCTCCGCGAATCGCTCCAGCTTGTTGGGATCCTGGAGATACTGTTCGACACAAATCGGCGTAAGGTTTTCTACGACAGCCGCTTTCGCCATGGCCTTACCTTCAGCATCGGCCGCACCACTTGTCACGACCCATCCTGTCCAGAAAATTACAATCAGCAACACGACTGCTCCAATTGCTGCTCCCTGCACCATCGGTTTAATTACTTCTTTCTTCACTTCAGTTGCCTCCCATATAGGTATATAAAGGTGAATCACAATCCCCTTGTCAGCCAAATCGATGGGATTGAGCTCGCGATAGTACTCTTTAATATTGGTACTGAATACAACAACCTTTGTATGAAAGGTACTCCAGCAGAGCCGTTTCCGATGTGGGAACTATCTTGTTCTCTACAAATCTGATACTGTGTGGGTGACAACGCGATACTTTAATATGCCATTCAAGGATTCTTAGCGTTCCTTAGGTCGTATAAGCTGAGAGTCGATGAAGCCCACATACATCGCTTCTAATCTCGATTAATGTGGCATCTGAGGCAGTCTGAACCGTGGTGATACGGTCAATTCGCACTTCTCGTAGTTCAACTGAAGTAACTCTGGCGTCGCTGAGTTGGTTTGCTGGTTGGGGGACGATCGCTTTTTGCGACTAACAAACCCGCTGCACCTGTCCGGCCTGTCGAGCCGAAATAAAGGCTGGTGTCGTTCGGAGCGTTGATTCTTGAGCATGGTTGGTATCGCAGTGCCGACCGTCAAAAATGCTTCGCTGAGAGTGTCAAGTCGATCCTTAAACTGTTGGGGTAACCGACGAGGAGAGAAGGTTGATTTCTAGAATCGAGGGTTCGGCAACCGCTCAATGCTCTGCCGTAAGGAACACCGTGTTTACATTCAAACTATACAAATCTCGTAGTGGGTAATAGGCATACCCTCAGAAAGTCATAATGCGGGCAATAATACTGGCCGCTGGCCGCGGTATTCGGCTCAATGGCGACTACCCACCCAAGATCTTGCTTGAATTTGACGGGAAATCTCTGTTAGCACGTCATATCGAAACCCTCCAACTGTACGGGATCAAACAGCTGTCATTGGGTGTTGGTTATCAGCGGGCCAAGATTGATCAGGAAATCATGTCTCTTGGTGCGGGAGAGTTCGTGAAACCGGTCTACAACGAAGATTTTCTTCAGAGCAACTGTGTCACGTTGTGGAAAATGCGCGACCAGCTTTGTTGTGGTGAACCGGTCCTGTTGATGGATGGTGACGTGCTTTACGACGACCGTATCCTGGGGCGTTTGCTGAATTCTGGTCACCAAAACTGTCTACTACTCGATCGTGACTTCTCACCCGGAGAAGAACCAGTCAAGGTCGCCGTGCGGGATGGTGTGATCGTTGATTTCGGCAAAATAATAGGCACTGAGTGTGATTTCTTTGGTGAATCGGTAGGGTTCTTTTGCTTGTCAGCACACACGGCAGAAGCAATCATCGCCTGCATTGAGAACTATCTCGACCAAGGCCGTCATGATAGACCTTACGAAGATGCCATTCACGATGTGATGGCAGCTTCATCGGACACTAGGTTTGCTTTTGAAGACATAACCGGATTGCCATGGATCGAGATCGACTTTTCCCGTGATATCGAGCAGGCCAGAAACGTGATTCTGCCGCGCATAAGAAAGAAACTGGGCAAGGTACTCCGTGTCGGAGCCGGTAGAAAATCGATCACCAGTTCGCTGTCTAATCAGTGAGCGCCACCGCGTTGTTGTTTTTGGACCCAATCATCTCTGGTCTGATCGCAGCAGCGCTTTACCTGGCGACCTATCTGTCACTGGTGCATCTATTGAGATATACAAGGCAATGGCAACGGCCTCCTGTCCCCGCCTTGCTCACGACTGCGGGCCTGGCCACCGTCTTGGTTGCCTACATCTCGTTCTCAACAGATGGCCTCGACATCGCCACACTTACGGCATCAGCCGGTTTCTTGGCTGTGTTACTTCTCCTCATCGCCGCTCCTGCAATCGAATTGAATCACGCAGCCGGATTTGCGCCGCGCCCAATTAAATTCTTGGCCCGGCATGGAGATTACTCGGGCCTGTGGATGTTGTTACCCGCGCTCGTAGTCAGTTTCACGCTTACGGACGTCAAGCTCCTGGCATTTCTCGCCACAGCCCTATTGATTGAAGCTCGGTGGTTCTTGCACCCGCGTTCAACGGATCGACATCGGCGGCTGTATCCAATCGAGGGCCACGATTTGGTGGTTCTCCGAGCACAGGCACAGGGTGATATCAAGCGGTTCGCACAACGCCATGGTATTCGGGAATTGGTTGTTTCTAATGATGCTGTGGCCTGGCGGGGCTGCAACAAGGAAACACGGCCTTGCCCCTTCAATCTTTACGTTAACCGCCTCGGCCTGAATACGGCGCCGTGTTGTCGCGTACACATGCAAACGCTTTCCCGGTACGTCAGCTCCTGCCTCACAGAGATGAATCTGCCGCACTGGCTGGATGGGGGTACCTTACTGGGGGCAGTCCGTGAAAACGGTGGTTTGCTGGCGTGGGAGGATGATATCGATATCGCAGTGTATTTGGATGACACCACGACCTGGCGTTCGTTCGCAGCCGGGGTTACCAAACGCGGGGCAAAAGACGGCTATACGGTCGAAGTATTCAAAAAAAGAGGATACCTGTCCATTTCTTTTAACTCGCCAGGGCGTTGGCCTTTTCATTGGGAGCGCAATCGAATGCGCGGTGAGATTCGGCTCGATCTGGTCGTCTATCGGCTGTCCCAAAGTTACGGCGAATGGGTGCTCGAACGGCGACTTAAGAAAGGCACGATGCCTTTGACCGAAAGCGGGGTTTATGGTGTTCCTCGGGATATGGTGCTGCCCGTATCCAAGATTAACTTTCTCGGTGGTGAGATGGGGTGCCCCAACCAGCCTCAGGCCTATCTGCGTGTTCTCTATGGTGATTACGATAAGCCTGATTACACCTATGTTGCCACTGCCTCGGCCACGACTCGGCAACGGGTGGATAATGAGAGCAGCCTGCCGGTGCGTTGATGCCGTATATCAGTTCCAAGACATGCATCTTTGTTATAGCATCAATTTCATACCCGGGTCTCATTGTCTCAACAAAGACTGCGGGTTAAATAACGTGGCCGGCGGTAATCTGCATGAATCATTATTTCAGGAAACAAGTCTGACCAGATTCTCGGCAGCACGTTAAAGCCTATCCCAATGTGTATCCATCAAGGTAGATTAATCTACCTTGATGGATGTGTACGTGGAAACGGGGTAGAACCCACCGCCGGACGAATAACCAAAAATAAGTATCAAATCAATCCGTGATCAATCCTGGCAACTCAGCAATTGATAGGACATCGCGAAGTCCCCTTCACTGAGGCTATCTTCATCATTGTTAGGACAATACATATCTGCCTTAGCCGAATAAGTATTTGATCCATAGTTCCCTGTCATTTATCTCGCTAATGATGAAGATAGCCTCAGTCAAGGGGACTTCGCGATGTCCTATCAATTGCTGAGTAGCCAGAATTGATCACGGATTGATTTG
>JYMV01019101.1_pt1 | contig 68607 bp, 69 predicted proteins | sample 338911 | NCBI WGS metagenome assembly JYMV01 (sample SAMN03354496, study PRJNA234377) | hydrothermal vent metagenome | biome: Deep sea; feature: Hydrothermal plumes at the Eastern Lau Spreading Center, Western Pacific Ocean; material: Seawater | place: Tonga | collected 2009 | depth 2000 m m | reverse complement strand
TTAACGTATCAAACCTGCAGAGTCCTTCGATTAAAAATCTTTCTAAAGATATAAACAAACCAGAAGAAGAAAAGCCTGTGATAATTCCAGAAAATGCGGATGCCGAAAAAAGTTTTAAAGAATGCGCTGAAGCGTATGAAGTGCTTTCTGATCCGCAAAAAAAACAAATTTATGATCAATATGGTCATGAAGGATTGCGCGGACGTGGGCATGCGGGGCATGATTTCAATTCGATGAATGTTGAGGATATTTTCTCAATGTTTAATGATATTTTAGGTGGAGGACGGGGCGGAGGTCGTGGTAAAAATCGGCAAGTGCGTGGCTACGATCTTGAAACCGATGTTGAAATTACGCTTGAAGAAGTTCTTACAGGAACGGAACGAGAAGTAGAATTCGACCGCCTTGATGTTTGCGAAACTTGCCAAGGGAATGGAGCGAAGCCCGGCACAACACCAGAAACTTGTACTACTTGTCAGGGGCAAGGCAAGGTTGCGCAAGCGGGTCTTGGCGGAATGTTTAGAATGGTTTCGGCTTGCCCAACTTGCGACGGTAGAGGCAGCGTTGTAAAAGAAAAATGTGAAGATTGCTACGGCCGGGGTCGAAATGCAGTGCACCGTAAATTGCGTGTAAAAATTCCTGCAGGAATTCACCACGGTCAAGCAGTCCGAGTGGCCGGCGAAGGCGAGCCACCAATTCCTGAAGTATCCCCAGATGGCACAGGCACAAGAGGCGACCTTCACGTGTTGGTCCGAGTCGAAGAAGATTCTCGTTTCGAGCGAGATGGAGACCATCTGATTCAAATTGTCTCAGTTGCGTTTACTCAACTAGCATTGGGTTCAACAATTGAAGTAGTTTCTATTGATGAAACTCATAGTTTAGATATCCCTGCTTTGATTAAGTCTTCATATGTTTGTGTTGAAGCATTAAAACCAAAGCCATCTTTGCCTTCTTTAATTTTTTCAACTACTACATCGCCGTCGTCGCCACCATTTGATGCAATGAGTGCAGCTGGTGACTCAAGCGCGCTAGCGAGAATATCAAAACCGAGTTTTGCATCACCTTTTGCGTTCTTTCGAGCTTTTACAACAGCGTCAATTGCACGAATGTATGCAACGCCACCACCTGCAACATACCCTTCGCGAGCCGCTGCACGAGTTGCTGCAAGTGCATCGTCAACACGATCTTTGCGTTCTTTCATTTCGACTTCGCTAGTGCCGCCGACTTCGATTACCGCTACGCCACCTGTCAATTTCGCAAGGCGTTCTTGTAATTTTTCTTTATCGTAATCACTTGTTGAGCGTTCAATCTGAGTTGTAATTTGGCTAACTCGTGACTCAATATCTTTCTTTTTACCTCCACCACGAATAATCGTAGTAGCGTCTTTGGTTATTACAATTCGTTTAGCACTTCCGAGTTCTGTCAACTCGACATCTTCTAAATTTCGCCCGATGTCTTCTGAGAAGAAGATTCCACCAGTTAAAGTTGCAATATCACCGAGCATTGCTTTGCGACGGTCACCAAAACCTGGCGCCTTCACTGCGCAAATTTTCAGCGTTCCACGAAGTCTATTTATAACAAGAGCAGCAAGTGCTTCGTTTTCGATATCTTCAGCTATCAAAAGAAGTGGTTTGCTCGAAGTCGCCATTTTATTTAACAATGGAAGCAAGTCTGCGAGATTTGAAATTTTCTTTTCATAAATCAAAATCATGCAGTCTTCAAGAACGCACTCTGCTGTTGTTGGGTCAGTCATAAAGTAAGGACTTAAAAATCCTTTGTCGAAAGCCATGCCTTCAACATATTCCAATGTTGTTTCAGCAGTTTTGCCTTCTTCAACCTCAACAACGCCGTCTCCACCAACTTTATTGATTGCTTCAGAAATTAGATTTCCAATCAATTCGTCGTGATTCGATGACACCATTGCTACTTTTTGTAAGTCACTTTTATCTTTACATTCTATTGCCATTATGTTTACTGCTTCGGTTGCAACTCTTGCTGCAGCAGTAATTCCACGTTGTACTGTTACTGGGTTTGCACCAACTGCAACATGTCGTAAACCGTTTTGGAAAATAGCATCAGCAAGAATTGTTGCCGAGGTTGTGCCGTCACCAGCAACATCCGCAGTTTTCTTTGCAACTTGTTGGACCATTTTCGCACCCATGTTTTGAAAGGGTTCTGCTAGTTCAATTTCTTTAGCAACTGAAACGCCGTCTTTTGTGACCGAAGGATTACCCCACGATTTTTGCACAACTACGTTTCTTCCGGCAGGTCCAAGAGTTATCCCAACCGCTTTTGCCATTTGTTTTACACCGGCTCTGAATTCTTCGTGAGCGGCGCTGTCATATTTCATTTGTTTTGCTGTCATTTTATGTATTTCTTTCTAATCAGCTTGCAATCAAACCAAGTAGTTCGCTTTCGCGAACAATAAGGTGTGTTACACCTTTGATTTCAATTTCAGTTCCTGAATATTTACCGAACACAACAAGGTCGCCTTTTTTTACTGCTGGCTTTGCGCGTTCGCCGCCATCGAGAAGTTTTCCTGGGCCTGTCGCAACAACTTTGCCTTGCATTGGCTTTTCTGATGCTGACTCGGGTAGAAAAATACCTGATGCTGTTTGTGTTTCCCGTTCTACCGGTTTAATTAAAATTCTGTCTTCTAGTGGTTTCACTGCCATTGTTCTGTCTCCAGTGTGTGTAGTTTTTATATGTGTAGTTTTATAAATAAGTTACTTAGTAAGTTTAGAAGCCCATGCCCGGCATGCCGCCCATACCTGGCATTCCACCCATTCCGCCCATGCCACCCATTGGATCCATGCCACCTTCTGGTTCAGCTTCATCTGATGGAACTGTCGTGATAATGCAATCAGTAGAAAGAAGCATGCAAGCTACTGATGATGCATTTTGAAGTGCACAACGATCTACTTTTGTAGGTGTCATAACACCATCTTTCAATAAGTCGCCGTACTCAAGTGTCAATGCATTAAAACCATTGCTTCCTGTCATTTCCATTACTTTTGCAACAACGACTGTGCCTTTAGCACCTGCATTATCCGCGATAGTTCGGAGTGGTAAAGTTAGTGCATCTGCAATAACTTCAAAGCCCACTTTTTCTTCACCTCGAGCTGAAATTCGCGCTTTCTTTAACGCGTCAATGCTACGAATGAAACTCACGCCGCCGCCAGGGACTACGCCTTCTTCAATTGCAGCACGTGTTGCATGTAGTGCGTCTTCAACACGAGCTTTTCTTTCTTTAAGTTCTGCTTCAGTTGCAGCCCCAACATTTATTTGCGCGATACCACCTGCAAGTTTTGCGAGTCTTTCTTGAAGTTTTTCGCGATCGTAATCTGAAGAGCTATTTGAAATTTCAGCACGTATCCGTGCAATGCGTTCTTGGATTGATGTAGAAGTTCCAGCACCTTCCATGATGGTGGTTTCTTTATTAGTAATTTCAATTTTCTTTGCTTGGCCAAGTTGTGTTAATGAAATCTTTTCAATATCAATTCCAAGATCTTTCATAATTGCTTCGCCGCCGGTTAATACTGCGATGTCTTCTAACATTGCCTTCCGACGATCGCCATATCCTGGTGCTTTTACAGCAACTACTTGCAAAACGCCTCGCAACTTGTTGATAACAAGTGTCGATAGGGCTTCGCCTGTAATATCTTCAGCAATAATCAAAAGTGATTTTTTCGATTCCATTACTTTTTCAAGCAGAGGAACGATTTGCTTTGCTGAATCTAGTTTATCTTCGTATATAAACACAAGAGGTTTATCGAGAACAGTCGTCATTGCGTCAACGTCGGTTACAAAGTTAGGACTTAAAAATCCGCGGTCAAATTGCATACCTTCAACAACATCAACTGTTGTGTCTAAACTTTTACCTTCTTCAACCGTAATGACTCCATCTTTTCCAACTTTGGAAAATGCCTTAGCCATAATTTTGCCGACTTCTTCGTCATTGTTTGCAGAAATGGTAGCAACTGCTTCAATATTGTTTTCAACTGATTGCGACATATCGCAAATCGAAGCTGTAACAACGGTAACTGCTTTACGAATGCCACGAACCATTGCGTTTGCATCGCAACCTGCTGCGAGGTGACGAAGTCCACTTTTGAAAATAGCTTCTGCAAGTACCGTTGCGGTTGTGGTGCCGTCGCCAGCATCATCAGAAGTTTTTGAGGCAACATTTTTTACAAGTTGCGCGCCTTGGTTTTCAATTGGGTCACGAAGTTCAATTTCTTCTGCAACTGTTACGCCGTCTTTAGTAACCGTTGGGCCACCCCAAGATTTATCCAAAACTGCGTTACGACCGCGGGGTCCAAGTGTGGACTTAACCGCAGCAGCGAGTTTTTCTACTCCCTGCAACATTTTTTTGCGAGCCTCGACATCAAATGCCAGTTCTTTTACTGCCATGAAAATAATCTCCTAATCCTCAATTCACCACCCAAATTGGGTATTTGCGAATCGAACCTTTCCTGTACTGTCGGTGGCACGATGCCAACGACTACGACTAATAAGTACAAATTCCACACCAAAAAGAGATCCAAAAACACGCTTTTTGCCCCAATTATCCCTCGCCGTAAATTTTGCTCCGCCAGACACTCCTATTACACTTGGCTGACTGCCACGTTGGCAGACAATGGTTTTGCTCTAATTCAACCCCTCAGATGAAGAAGGTCAATCAACGCAGGCGGAGGAGTGATGAGCGCATTTCGAATCCAAATAACATTCCGAAGAAGATAGCCAAGGCCGATGACAATAAGAGACAAACTCATCACCATAATGATTAGTCCAAGCAACGCCAGATTTGAATCCGTGTCCGAAACTGCTAAGAAAGTTCTTCCAACAATAATCACAATGAGTGCCGCAAGCAAATCATTCATTCGCTGACGACTTCCTTGTGCCTGACGAAACGCTCTGCTCCGTTGACCAAGCCGTGGAACGAGGTGTCGAAAACCTGAAAAAACTAATCCAGCCGAAACAACGGGCAAGCAAATATCAAACAACATCGCAACTTCGGTCGATTGCATTTTTATATTTAACAACAGCCAAGCATTTATACCCATACTAATCGCCCAGAGCCAAAGACCAGAGAACGTCATTACTAAACCTTTTCGACAACCAGCTAATTCTTGACGTTTACACATACGCATCATTGGAAGAAGGCAAGTAAATGCGATAATACTTGTTAGCGCTGAAGTCCATACAAAACTAATTGTTGAGATACTTCGAAGCGCACTTGGTATCGGTAATGATTCGGGTGCCCGAGAGACTAATGCTAGAACAGCAATTATTATTGCAACAAAATAGAAAAGCACAACGCTAGCAATTGAATTGCCAACTGATTTTGGCTTGTGAATTGGTTGCAACCTTCTAGAAGTTGGATCGACTACTTCAATAATCGTCAGACGAATCGGTTCGCCGCATTCTGGGCAATCACCATCCGCTCCCAGCTCCTTTAATTCATAACCACAACGTCTACAAGGCATGCTTAGCGCGACCCGCATTTGACTGAGGTCGTCTGCAATTGGAGATTTTGTTTTAGATTCAGTGGTCATATCGGTTCGAATGCTATACTCGTACTTATATTATGGACACAGCGCTTACTCAAAATCTTCAGGAACTACGCCAAAACATTGCATCAGTGTACATGGGGAACGCCCTTGCCATCGACCGTGTCATCATTACATTGCTCTCAAGGGGTCATATTCTTATCGAAGATGTACCGGGGGTGGGAAAAACCATACTCGCAAGTGCTGTTGCTAAATCGATAAAAGGTTCATTTGCTCGTATTCAATGCACTCCAGACCTACTCCCTAGTGACATTACGGGTGTAAATATGCTCAATAGAACAAACACAGATTTTACTTTTAGAGAAGGGCCGGTGTTCAATAACATTATCGTTGCGGATGAAATTAATAGAACGACACCAAGAACACAGTCTGCGCTACTTGAAGCGATGAGCGAAAGCTCTGTAACCGTAGATGGCGATACAAGAGCACTGCCATCACCGTTTATGGTAATTGCAACACAAAACCCGTACGAGTTTGAGGGAACTTATTTTCTTCCTGAAAATCAACTCGACCGTTTTTTGATGCGAATACATTTAGGGTACCCATCCCCTGATGATGAAAGTCGAGTCATCAAACAACAACCACTGCGTAACACTTTGCAAACTTTAACGCCTCTGATGTCAACAGATGTAATTGAAGCCGCGCAGAAAAACGTTGATGAAATAAAAATTGCAGACTCTCTTATTGATTACATCATCGCTCTTTCAACTGCAACAAGGCACGCCGAAGATTTACAGGTTGGAATTAGTACTCGTGGCGGTCTGGCTCTTGCCCAAGTTGCAAAAGCAAGTGCACTGCTTAACGACAGAGATTACTGCATCCCAGAAGACATCATTTCAAATGTTCTGCCAGTTTGCGCGCACCGAGTTGTAAGTCGAACTTACATGCATGATGGAGATACAAATGCAACTAGAAGAATCATGCAACAGGTTTTAGAAACAGTTCCAAGCCCTGCTTAATTCAACTTTTATTACGGACTAATAACACCAATGTCTGGGAAATTTCGGTAATAGCCATCGTAGTCAAGACCATAACCCACTACAAATTCATCTTCAATATCAAAACCAATATGTTCGCACGGCACGCTCATTGCAGAATCCAATTTTTTCCGCAACAACACGCAAGATTGAATAGACTTTGGTTCCATTTCAATAAGACCGTTTCTAATTCTAGTCAGCGTTTTCCCAGAGTCTAAAATGTCATCAACAAGTAAGACATGCAAATCTTTCACATCAGGAAGTTTGCCAAGCATTGGGTCATTGTTGGTTTTGGTACTTTTCCCAATGTAACTAGTCGCTGACATCAACTGAATTTGTATTTTCATTGGCAAGTGTCGCATTAAGTCCGCAACAAAAATCAAACTTCCTGTCATTACTGCAACCAAAGCAATTTGTTGTTCTTCAACATCTTCTAAACTTTTGGTTATATCTTCCCCGAGGGATCGAACGCGATCTGAGATTGCGCCTCGTGCGATTAAAATTCTATCGATATCTTGTTTCATTTATGTTTCCTTCATCCATTGAAGTGCTATCCAAGCAAAACTCAGAAGTGTTGAAAAAGCAACTGCATCTGTAACCATGATTAAAAAAATTGCAGAAGCTTGCGCTGGGTCTGCGCCCACTCGCTTCATTATTAATGGAATTGCAGCACCCGTTAATGTACCAACTGCCATAGAAACGACCATCGCACATGCGAAAATAATTCCCACTCTTGTTTCTAATTCGCTAGAACCAAATATCCAGAGCAATAACGCAACCGCACCGCCAATAGTCGCGCCAGTAATAATGCCTACAAATAATTCCCGCCGAATTAGCGGGAAAATTCTATCGGGTCGAACTTCGTCAAGAACAATGCCACGCAATGTAACTGCAAGTGCTTGATGCCCCGCATTCCCTGCTAACGCTGCAATAAGTGGCATAAAAACGGCCAACAGTGCAACTTCTCGAATCATAGATTCGAAGCCAAGAACAACATAGGTAGCGGGCAACATCATGACTGCAGACACAATAAGCCAAGGCATTCGACCTTTTAACTTTTCGCCAACGCCAGAATAGACTGCTTCCCCTGCACCAGCACCTACCGTCTTTTGAACATCTTCTGTTTGTTCCTCTTCAATAATGTCAATGACATCATCAACAGTAATAATACCAAGTAGCCGGTTTGAACCATCTAATACAGGAAGCATTTCATATCCGTACCGATCAAATTCGCGGGCAACTTGTTCTCTGTCTGTTCCGCTATGCACTGCTGCTACTTTTTGTACCATTATTTCTGCGACAGTCGCGTTCGACATCCCAATTAAGAGAGATCGTAAACTGACAACGCCGACAAGTTCATCATTTTTGTTTATTACTGGTAAATCCTGAACATGTTCGGGCAATTCACGTTCGCGAAGCAAATCAACAACTTTAGAAATTGTCATGTCTTCCGAAAGTGAAACAAAATCCGTAGTCATAATCCCTGCGGCAGATTCCTCTTCGTAATCACAAAGTTGACGAAGTTTTCTTACGTAACCAACTGGCATTGATACAAAAATTGGTTCTATTATTTCGTCGTTTAAGCCACGAATAATACTTACTGCATCATCTGGTGCGAGAAGAAGCAAAAGTTTTGAAGCGTATTCGATACGACCATCGGCAGATAAATCTTCAACGATAGTTACTGCAAGCGGAACTTCCATCTCTGCAAGCGCGTCTGCGGCAGCTTGGTCTTCCATCAACTCAATGACTTCTGCAGCTTCATCATCCGCAAGGTCTTCGAGTGTATCTGCAGCATCTGCGGCTTTTTGTTTTGTTACGGCAGTGGCAAGGGCAGAGATATCAATGGTGTGCGACATCAAATCAGCAACGTGTTCGTCAACTAAAGAAACAGATTCTGTTACTTCAATGACGGGTTCGTCTTCGTTTTGGTGGCGTTGCTCTTGCATTGGTAAGGATTGTATGAAGGAGAATTACTTCATGTTATTTTTCTTCTGTCTCCTTTAGAGACCGCCGTTTTGGAGGAACTCCAAGTCGAGTGCCTTCACCTGTTGGTTCTTGTTCGTCAGATTCAAACCGAGGTAAATTTTCGCCAACAACTTTTACGCCTGTAAAGTGGTCATGAATTATTTTCACGGCTTCAGCAGGTGTATCTACTATTGAAAACAAATCTAAATCCTCAGGGCTAATCGTCTTAAATTCTGTTGCGAGTTTTTCTCGCATCCAGTCGATAAGTGAACCCCAAAAATCTCTCCCAACAAGAACCACTGGGAATGGTTGGATTTTTAAAGTTTGAATAAGAGTTAAAGATTCAAAAAACTCGTCAAGCGTGCCAAACCCACCTGGGTAAATTACAAAACCTCGTGCATATTTAACAAACATTACCTTCCGAATGAAAAAGTATCGAAAATCTAATTCTAACGTCTGATAGGGGTTCCCTTCCTGTTCCATTGGTAATGAAATATTCAGGCCAACCGACATCCCTTTTGCCTCGAAGGCACCTTTATTTGCCGCCTCCATAATTCCAGGGCCACCACCTGTAATAACTGCGAAACCTGCGTCGGCAAGCAATTTCCCGCACGTAACTGCCGATTGATAATGCGGGCTGTCTTCTGGCAAACGAGCTGATCCGAAAACCGAAACCGCGGGCGGCAACTTGCATAAAGCGTCAATCGCTTCAACAAATTCGCCCTGAATTCGTAAAACGCGCCATGATTCGAGTGAAAGTGCATTATTTGGCATATTCTAAAAAACCTCTATTTGCTCGTAAGTCTTTATTTTATAAGGAGTTACATGGGTGCATTTGAAATTAAAACTGATTTATGGTAGAATAGCACGGCTATGGCTACTTCAAAGACAACAACAAAAAAGAAAACCGCAAAACGTACCACCAACAAAGTGGCTACGAAGCGGAAAACCGCAAAAAAGAGCCCTATTAAGGCCATTGAGACGTTTTCCTCAGCAGTAAAATACTTGCTTGAGCAAACCGATTTTGAGCGAATGCGAGTTGTTCAATACGACGAAACAACATTCAAACTTGATCGTATGCGAACGCTTCTTGCTGCAATTGGCAATCCACAAGACAAAGTTCCACTGGTACATATTGCTGGCACGGTTGGTAAAGGCTCAACTGTTGCAATGCTTTCATCGATGTTACGTGGCAATGGCTACACCGTCGGCGAATACACATCCCCACACCTCATCGACATACGAGAACGAGTTGTTGTAAACGGCGAGATGATTAAAGAAGAAACTTTCACAACAATTCTTAAAGAGGTTGTTGAAGCCGCTACTAAAAATAAATTAACTCCAACCTTTTTTGAGTTAATCACCGCAGTTGCGTTTAAACAATTTGCAGAGCAAGCGATTGACATTGCTATTATCGAAACTGGCTTAGGGGGCCGGCTCGATTCTACAAATGTAATTACACCACTTATTACTCTCATTACAAAAATTGATTTAGACCACATGAACATATTAGGTACAACCGTTGAAGAAATTGCTCGTGAAAAAGCTGGTATTTTCAAATCTTCCGTTCCTGCAATTAGCGCACACCAAACCCCTGAAGTTACAGCAATTTTGAAAGCGTGTGCAGAAGAATCTAAAACTGAAGTTAGAGTAATTGCAAATGATATTGAGTTTAGTGCACGTTTTGGTGGTGGATCGGATGGCAAGCAACACACGCGTATTTGTGTTGTCACAGAAGAATCTCAATACATGCATATTCCTGTTCCACTTTTCGGAGAACACCAAGCGACGAATTGCGCACTTGCAATTTCTGCTGTTGATCAACTAAAGCATTTTGGTTTTAAATTTGACGACTTAACACTATATAACTCCCTTGCGGAAACAAAAATCGCAGGGCGAATGGAAACCGTGTGGAACCGTCCTAAAATTATCGTTGACGGAGCACACAATCCAACAGCATTGCAAACACTTATCAAATCTATTGGCGCGCACATTCCCTACGACTCTATGGTCTTAGTGTTTGGTTGTTGCCAAGATAAAGATGTCACTGGCATGCTTAATAAAATTGCGCTCGGCGCCGATAAGATTATCTTCACAAAAGCGAAGGGTAACCCCCGGGCTGCAGAACCAAAAATACTTCAAAAACAGTTTGCTGAAATTAGTGGAAAGATGACGCAAATCGCTGACACGCTTCCCGAAGCACTTGAAATCGCTGCCCAAGCTGCAAGTAGAGAAGATTTAATCTGTGTAACAGGTAGCTTCTATCTCGTTGGAGACACCAAAAAGCATCTTGCTGCAATTGCAGCGAAAAGATAAGCGTTCCTGCGGTATCCTGCACCTCATTATGAATTGCAAGCCCGAATTAATTGAAACGCACCGCTATTGTGCTGAAGTTGCAAACGAACTTGAAAGCCGTTGGCAATCTGCATGGTCTGCCGACAATTTAAATGTAATTGGCAATCCAGGTGATGCTGACTTCGATTCTTCGAAGCCAAAATTTTATTGCCTAGACATGTTTCCATATCCAAGTGGTGCGGGTCTTCATGTTGGACACCCTGTTGGTTACATAGGTAGTGACATTATTTCTCGGTTCAAAAAAATGCAAGGATTCAATGTTCTTCACCCCATGGGCTGGGATGCGTTTGGCTTACCTGCCGAACAATACGCAATTGAAACTGGCATCCACCCTGCTGAAACAACGCGCAAAGCGATTGATACCTTCCGTGGTCAACTGCAACGAATTGGATTTAGTTACGACTGGTCACGCGAATTTGCAACTATTGATCCAGAATATTATAAATGGACACAGTGGATTTGGCTTAAAGCGTATAGCGCTTGGTTTGATCCTAAACTCAAAAAAGCAAAACCGATTACATCACTTATCGAAGGTTTACATTCCGGTGAAGTAAAACCTGCTGAGGGCAACTGGCAAGACTTTTCCGAAGACGAAAAAACGTTGTACATCAACGAACAACGGCTCGCTTACCTTGGCGAACAAGTTGTAAATTGGTGCCCAAAACTCGGAACCGTTCTCGCAAATGAAGAAGTCATTGACGGATTAAGTGAACGTGGTGGATTCCCAGTAGTTCGAAGGCCTCTTCGTCAATGGATGTTCCGCATCACCTCATTCGCTGATCGGCTACTTGAAGATTTAGAGGGTCTTGACTGGCCTCAATCAACACTCCGCATGCAAGCTGAGTGGATTGGGCGCAGTGAAGGCGCAGATATTGATTTCTCAATCAATGGCACTGATGTTTCTATTCGTGTTTACACAACTAGACCCGACACTTTATTTGGTGTCACCTTTATGGTGCTTGCGCCCGAGCATCCAATCGTAAATGAACTCATTGCAACACCCCCAGAACAATGTGATGGCAATGCACTCGATGAATACGTAACCCAAGCTCGAAACCGAGCCGACGTTGACAGAATGGCGGACGCAAAAGGTAAATCAGGCGTGTTCTCTGGTCTGTATGCAACAAACCCAGCAACTGGAAATACTATTCCAATTTGGATTGCAGACTATGTATTGATGGGGTATGGACATGGTGCCATTATGGCTGTGCCTGCGCACGATCAACGCGATCATGCTTTTGCAGAAGCACACGACATAGAAATCGTCGAAGTAGTTAAACCAAAAACGGATGAATCATTTTCCAGTACCGATGGGTGTTTTTCTGGCAAAGGAATTTCAATCAATTCTGCAAGTGAACATATTTCCATTGAGGGTTTAGATACGAATGAAGCCATGCAAAAAATCATTGCTTGGCTTGTTGAAAAAAACATTGGAGTGGCAAAAGTAAATTATCGTTTGCGAGACTGGTTATTTTCCAGGCAACGTTACTGGGGCGAGCCATTTCCAATTGTTTTTGATGCCAAAGGGAACCATTATCCTGTCGGCGAATCTCATTTACCTGTCGTGTTGCCCAGTCTTGAAGATTACACACCCGCTGAATCGAAAGACCCAACACCGCTTCTAGGTAAGGCAACTGATTGGCTACACACAACCGCAGGTGAAGCGGGAGTTGACCCAGAACTTCTTTGCCCAGACACACCTGTAACTCGCGAAACAAACACGATGCCTGGCTGGGCGGGTTCATGCTGGTATGAAATTCGTTACTGCAGTCCACATTGCAATGATAGATTTGTAGCAAGCGATGCCGAGAAATACTGGATGGGTGACGGCATCGATTTATACATCGGAGGAGCAGAGCACGCAGTGCTCCACCTTTTATACGCGAGGTTTTGGCACAAAATGTTGTTTGACCTTGGGGAAGTTTCTTGCAACGAACCATTCCAAAAATTATTCCACCAAGGGTTGTTAACCAGTTTCTCATATCAACGAACAAACAAATCGCTTGTCCCATCTGATCAAGTCGAAGAACGGGATGAAAAGTTTTTCGAAATTGCAACCGGTGAAGAGGTTGAAAGAGTGATTGCAAAAATGAGCAAGTCGCTCAAAAATGTTGTAAACCCTGATGATGTCATTGCGCAGTATGGTGCAGACACACTTAGGTTGTACGAAATGTATATGGGGCCACTCGAAGCATCTGCACCGTGGAACACGCGTGATATTGTTGGCGTACATCGTTTTTTACAACGCGTTTGGCGGCTTTGTTCTGATGAACTCACTGGGGAAATGCACGCATCGTTACAAGATGCTCCAGACGAAACCATTGAAAGAGCGCTTGCAAGCACCATTGCAAAAGTAACCAATGATATTCCAAAACTTGCCTACAACACGGCGATAGCATCCATGATTGAGTTTGTAAACACAGCAACTTCAGCAAACAAGTTGTCTTCAGATCAATTAAACAAATTCGTGCGAATTCTAGCTCCGTTTGCACCACATATCGCTCAGGAAATTTTCGCAAAACTTGGCGGAGATGGATACATCGCCGTTGCAGAGTGGCCGACATTTGACCCTGAAAAACTTATTGCAGACGAAGTCGAATTACCGGTACAAATAATGGGTAAAGTTCGAGGCAGAGTTTCTGTATCGACCGATGCTAGCGACGAAGAAATTGAAAAAGCTGCCTTGAGTGACCCAAATATTAGTGCACTATTAGAAACGCTCACCATTAAAAAAATTATCATTGTTCCAAATAAAATTATCAACATAGTTGCAAACTAATATTTATTATCCATGACAAACAACTTTAATATTTTAGAATTCGCTGGGCTTTCTGATGAGCGACCGTGGGAACTTCACAAGCCCACTCCAACCGACCTTCGTGCTGTACTAGAAAGCGCAGAATTACCAACGATGGAATCCGTAATGAAGGCGATTGCAACGTATATTGGTGAAGCCATTGAAGCGGAGCCAGTCGAGCCACCGAGTCAAGAAATCCCTTGGGCAACGCGCGTACGAATTGAAGGGTTGCCAACCGATATTTTGCTTTGGGTAGAACCATTAAACGATTCTGCTCGTGAAGCCGCAGATATTAACACTGGGTGCGTATTAGCATTGCAAACTGTTTTACATAGCGGTGATCCACTAACGCACTTCTCTAATTTAATGCGGCTTCTTGCTGGAGCCGAATTAAATGTTCATTCCATTTGTGATTTACCAACTGGTCGGTGGTTTCCGAAAAATATTTTAGAACAGGTGTTTGTTGAAGATACTATTGAACCACCGGAAGAGATACTTTGGATTACTCGGTTGGTCGAAGCGCCTGAAGGTGTTGAACCTGAGGACCGGTGGGCATGGGTTTCAACACACGGCTTAACAAGATGTGGTCGATTCGAGTTAGAGATGTTGGGCGTTTGCGCAATCTATGTATCTGAAGCGGTACAGATTGTTGACGGCCTTGCTGCACTTACACTTGAAACTTCACTACCGCCTGCGGGGCAGCCAATGTCACTAGGGTCAAATCTCCTAGTTTCGCTTTTGCCTTGCAAAGATGCAATCGACATGCTGACGAAGGAAATGCCCGGATTCGAAGATAGAGACACGCCGAGTGTTGTAATAAGCAGCTCTGACGCTTCTTTAGTCTATCCCCACGATGCGTTGCTAACGCTTCACGCTGGTGAGACCGCGGTTATACAAACACTTCGCTCCACCGAACGCAGTGCAAAATTGGCTCAAGATAATTGGGACCTTTTATTAAAAACAGCTTCCCAAATTGGCGAAAATGAACACGCTGGTTGTATGGTGCAAGTTCCGTGGGCTCAAATTGATGATGATGAAGCACCGCGGGAATATCTTTGGTTTAGGATTGTTGAAGTAAATGGTAAAGAAGTTGTTGGCGAACTTGCCCACGAACCGGACATCGTAAAAAATCTATCCGAAGGTCAGAAGGAAACTATCGCGAAAACCGACATAACAGACTGGGTGCTCATGACGCCCGTTGGACCCATGGGTCCCGCAGACGCAGACGCCATCAATGAATTTCTTGAGCAGTTTAGTTAACCACTAGTTAATTGAATTATGAAGACCAACAACCCTGCTATTAATGCGAGAACAACGCAGAAAAATGCAACGCGAGCAGTAATTGGCATCGGCCTGTAAGCATCGTAATTTTCTTCGCCATCTACACATTCAAAGTCGTCCCAGTCGATATCTATCGAGTCCCGTTTATTGTCAATCAAAATTTGTCGCGCAATTTCGACATCTTCACGTCGAACTTGTACCGGAACGCCAACAACACCTGCGCTAAAAGTTACGCCCATGCCAATCGCGGGTGTTCCAAAAACGAATGCGTCAATGCCGTTGTCTTTCAAGACTATTGCTAAAACGTTTGCTTCAAATTCCGAAGTAGGAGAAATAATTGTGACTAAATCTTTACTCATGCAAAACTATCCTCATCTCCCATTGAGGGCTGAATAACATCAATCACTCTTTGTGTTCTTGGCTCAAGCCAGCGCAATTTTCTTTCGACCATTCTGATAAATGATGAACCGCGCACTCTTCCAAATGAACCACTTTTTATAATCGGAATAACGCTTTCCACTATCAATGCTTCAATCATCAAGAATGGAATTATTGAACGCTCTGATGCCATGAGTGGGAGTTTTGTAAATTGATCGTACGATTGCACAAGAGATTGAATAGTGTGCCCTCGAAAACTATCTGGCCATGAATCTACATTTTCCGCTTCGCCCATTCGCATCGAAAACTGCAACGCTCCATTTGCAATATCTGAAACTCTTGGGCTTACCCTCAGTGAATCAAAATCAATCACTGCAATTATTTCGCCATCTTTGTACAACATATTTCCGGGGTGCCAATCACTGTGAACAATAGATGTTGGAAGCGAGGAAAAGTCTACAGATTCAACTTTAGTAAACGCAATTTCATATTGTGATTGTAAATATGCAACGGATGATTCTATACCTTTAAGTTCTTCGGATGGTTCGTGTAATTTAAGTTTCGAAACTACTTCGCCAATTTTTGAAACGAAAGACAAATTCAAATGAAACGAATTTTTAGTTTCGGGTTCGTTCGGAAACTCACGAAGTATGTCGTGAAAATGAGCGAGCACTCTGCCGGACTCTGCCGCTGCGGGATTTGATTTATCAAATCGCTTACCACGAATAAATCGAAATAGTTCATATATGCGACCGTTGTGTTCTACAAGCGTTTCGCCATCTACCGTTTCGATTAACCCTGCAACTGGAAATCTATGTTCGGACAACCTGCGTTGAACTGCGTGTGCAAAATCAACTTGCGTTCTCCCATCTCGCCCACAAGCTCTACGCTTCAGTAGAAACTGACCTTTGGCGGTAATAACAATCATTTTTGCTGCACGGCGCGAACCCTTACGGTAATCAACAATTTTTTCTATAGCCCCAATGTTAAAACGACTTAAAACAATAACGAGATCTTGACCGTCAATTTCTTCTGCGATAGTTTCATCATCGACAAGTGGTCCAAGATGTGGCATTCGATCAATATTGTCTGCTTCGTTAGTCACACTGATATTTTATGTCAAATTAGTTTTGCTTGAAAAATACAGCTTGAGAATCATTATTCTGCGTTTTGTACTTGTTCTTTGATGCGATCGACTGCACCTTTTATTTCAACAATTCTCCGGCTAGTTTCACCATCCAAGCACTTACTAGCAATGGTATTTGATTCTCGAAGCATTTCTTGTGCAAGAAAGTCCAGGGTGCGGCCAATTGGTTCGTCTTCTGGCCTTGCTACGAGTTCTCTAAATTGAACTAGATGACCATCAAGACGCGTGATTTCTTCAGCAATATCTGTTTTTTCAGCAAAAATAGCAACTTCCCGAAGCGTGTCTTGTTCTGTAACATTTGCTCCAACTTCTGCGAACAACGTTTTCATTCGCAGGTGAAGCCGAGTTTGATACTCACACACAATTTCAGGTGCTCTTTCTTTAATGTGAAGTAGATGGTCAGCAATTTTTACAAGTTGTGATTCAAGGTCTTCTTCAAGCGATTGCCCTTCTCTGCGTCTCATTTCAATAACCTTGGCGCAACTTTCCTTAACTAAGTTTAGCACGGCAGTTTTCATGCGATTGGCAACGTCTACGTCCTCATCCGTTTTCAAAACGCCAGGCAACGAGAGAAGCCTTGACACCTCAATAGATACTGAAGAATCTACTTCGCGTAATTGCTTAATATAATTACCTAAAATGTCTGCATTAATGCTTGCAACGCCCCGCTCTGGTGAATCAATAAACTTCACGTTTATCGTGACACTCCCGCGTGAAAGGTGTTTCGATACAGCGGAATCAACTTCTGCCTCTAGACTTGCAAGCAAATCTGGCAATCGAACATTTGATTTATAAAACTTATTATTAACCGTGCGAATTTCTACCTGAAGCGATGTGCCGTCTTCATAGGACGATGCGCTTCCAAAACCAGTCATAGATCGAAGCATGTATTAATTTCCACCCGTTGGATGCTCGGAGCCTGAACTATCTGTGCTAGTAGGGTGGTCGGAATTGTTTGAAATTGGTTCAGAAGTTCCATCTGTGATTGGATTACCAGTGAAAGTTCCTGGCTCGGCGGTTGTCGCTGTTGCGGGTGTAGCATCTGTTGAGATAAGTGCGGCAGGAGCGACTTCTTCTTCGATTATCCCTTTACTTTCAACTAAATTCAAAGCAACCGCAGTGCCAAGAAAAAGTATAAATGCAACGACAGTCATAACCGTCAGTGCATCGCCAACTCGACCGCCGAATACTGTGTCTGTTCCGCCACCACCTGCGCCACCAAATGCTGCGGCAAGTCCACCGCCTTGGGGTCGCTGAACAAGAATGATGAGAATCATTGCGATTGCAATGACGATGAGTACTATTGTGAGAATAAGGAACGTGTTGTTCATTTCATACTTTCCAGAGCTTGTGTTACGACTTACAAGAAGCGGCAACAATTGCATTAAACGAGTCTGCTGATAAGGACGCACCACCTACGAGGGCGCCATCAATATCCGGGCAGGCAAATAACTCGGCAGCATTGTCGGGTTTGACAGAACCACCATATTGAATGCGAAGAGTATCCGCAACGATTTCATCATACATCCCACGAACACATTCGCGGATTTCTTTGTGGACAGTTTGTGCATCTTCTGGGCTAGCGGTCTTACCTGTGCCAATCGCCCAAACGGGTTCATACGCGATGACGACTGATTCCATCTGTGAAGCACCCACACCCTCAAGGCCCGATGTTACCTGCCCAAGAACGACTGAAAGGGTATTTCCAGACTCCCTTTCTTCAAGCGTTTCCCCAACACAAAGAACTGTTTGAAATCCACCAGCAAGTGATGTTTTCATTTTCATTGCGATTAATACTTCTGATTCACCCAAAACGTGTCGACGCTCACTATGCCCAATTAAGACACTCGTAACACCGATTTCTTTAAGCATATCAGCGCTAATTTCACCAGTGAACGCTCCATTTGGTGCATGCCAAATATCCTGTGCTCCGAGTGAAACCATAGATTGGTCAATGACGCTATCCACCGCTTGAAGATACAAAAATGGCGGATAAATGACCACGTCACAGCAGTCGCAAGAATCAAACTGATCTGCAACTGCACCAGCAAGAAGCATTCCCGATTCTAAATCGGTATTCATCTTCCAATTGCCGCCAATAATGGGTGTACGTTTGGTCATAAGAATCGGTAAGGATACCAGAAACCGGCGAATCTCTCGTGATTTACTCACATCTGCGAGTACAATCCGCTTTTTCAACCCCTCATGCAGGAATCCATTTATGCCGACAAGCGCTGCCGACATTCGAAGACAATATATAGAATTTTTCACCGAGAAGTGTGGTCATACCGAGGTTCCATCAAGCCCAGTCGTGCCGCACGATGACCCAACCTTGCTTTTTACAAATGCTGGGATGAATCAATTTAAAGATGTGTTTCTTGGGCGCGGAAGTAGACCATTCACACGTGCTGTCGATACCCAAAAATGCATCCGAGCTGGTGGGAAACATAATGACCTTGAAGATGTTGGCCGTGACACCTATCACCACACATTTTTTGAAATGTTAGGAAACTGGTCGTTCGGTGATTACTTCAAAGAAGAAGCAATCGCATGGGCGTGGGAATTATTTACCGAGGTCTGGGGCCTTGAGAAAGATCGACTATACGTCACCGTTTTTGCTGGAGATGAAAAAGATGGTTTAGAGCCTGACATCGACGCAGAAAATCTTTGGAAAAAATTGACGGACATCGACCATTCGCACATTACGCGATGGGATAGAAAAGATAATTTTTGGGAGATGGGAAACACTGGACCATGTGGACCTTGTAGTGAAATTCATTATGACAGTACGCCAGATAAAAGTGGTGGACATTTAGTAAATTTAGATGACCCAGATGTAATCGAAATTTGGAATTTAGTTTTCATCCAATACAATCGGGGTGACGACGGTACGCTTGCACCATTGCCAAATCAACATGTTGACACTGGCATGGGACTTGAACGAATCGTACGAGTTTTGCAAGGAAAAAACAGTAATTATGACACTGACTTGTGGACACCTATTTTTGATTTGATTACAAAACTTACTGGAGCTTCACCATACGCTGGTGGACTTGAGGACCACACGGACATTGCGTATCGTGTACTTGCTGATCACATACGTTGCCTTGTTGTTGCCATTGCAGATGGCGGAAGGCCAGGCTCAGCCGGACGTGAATATGTATTACGAAGAATATTAAGAAGGGGTGTTCGGCACGCACACCAAACATTTAATGTTGACGGTCCCCTGCTTTATAAACTCGTTCCAGCGGTTATTGAAACCCTTGGCGATGTCTTCCCAGAAATATCAAAAAACGAAAAACATATTTCGCAAGTAATACTTGATGAGGAAGAAGCATTCCTTAAAACGCTCGATCGCGGTTTAGAATTATTTGATAAAGCCGTACAAAACGGTGACGGAAAATCCATCGACGCAAAAAGTGCTTTTACTCTGCATGACACGTTTGGTTTTCCAATAGATTTAACTGAAGTTATGGCTGAAGAACGCAACCTTACAGTTGATCGTTCTGGCTACGAAATTCTCATGGAAGAGGCTCGAGAAACTTCACGTGCTACGACTGAAGATGAAATGAAAATGCATCTACCACCGGAAGTGTTGGGCAAACTTGAATCTCTAAATGTAAATCCAACAGACGATTCACCAAAATTTGGTCGCGGAGTATCCGTTTCAACGGTTAAAGCAATTTGGAATGGCAAGGAACTCGTCGGCAAGGCGGATGATTCTATGTTATTTGGTGTAATCCTAAACAAAACACCTTTTTATGCAGAACAAGGTGGTCAAGTTGGAGATTGCGGGCATTTAATTAGGGAACATACCAGCGATCATTCTGCGTCTGACTTCGTCGTTGAAGAAACACATTGTTACGGAGATTACGTTCTGCACGTTGGGCGAGTTTCGGGAAGCTCTCTTCAAATGGGCGACTCTGTCAATGCTATTGTTCGTGAAAAACAAAGGGTTGCCATAGAAGCAAACCACACTGGAACACATTTGTTAAATCACGCCCTTCGAGCAACTCTTGGCGACGACATTCAACAACGCGGTTCTCTTGTCGACAAAGATAGACTTCGTTTTGATTTTTCACACTCCCACGCAATGACTGACGATGAAATTGCAAATATTGAGCAACTTGTAAATAATGCCATTAACTCTGATAGCATTGTTGACGCGAAGAACGTTCCATTGAATCTTGCTCAAGAAATATATGGTGTACGGGCAGTGTTTGGTGAGCGGTATCCCGACCCAGTTCGAGTTGTGAGCATTGGTGCAACTGTTGATGCACTACTAGAAAATCCAACGAATAAAGCGTGGTACGAATGTTCCGTAGAATTCTGTGGTGGAACACACGTTCCAAGCTGTGACTCAGTAAAGCATTTCGTAGTTCAACACGAACAAGCGCTAGCTTCTGGCATCAGAAGAATTATTGCACTTACAGGAGTAGCCGCGATGGCTTCGCATGAAGCGGGCACTTCCTTGCTAAAACAAATCGAAGAGGCAACAAAGTACTCCGACGATACGCTTGTAAGCCGGCACGAAGAATTACTTCGACAAGTAGATGAACTATCAATTTCACAAACTGCACGACATGCAGCAAATCAACAACTCAAATCTCTACACAACCGTGTAAAGAGCATTCAAAAGAATGCTGCATCTTCTCGAAAAGATCATGTACTTGAACAAGCTCGTGTAATTTCAGAATTAAAAGACTCAATAATTGTCGCCACAATAAATGGTGCGGATAAAGATTCGATGATGGTGGCACTTGACGCAGTTCGTTCAAAGCGACCTGACGGTGCGGTAATGTTATTTACTGCTGACGAAGAAGAAGGTAAGGTAATTATTGTGGCTGGTGTAAGTAAAACACTTATTTCTAAAGGACTGAAAGCTGGCGACTGGGTTCGTGTAGCTGCTGGTGCTTGCGGAGGTGGTGGTGGTGGTAGACCCGACACAGCACAAGCGGGCGGTAAAGAACCTGAAAACGTTCCATCGGCGATGGATACGGCAAGCACATTTGCTTTGGAGGCAACAACATGACTGAAGAAAAACCAAACGAAGAAACAAACTTGCAGGAAACTGAAGCACTTGAAACAAAAAACGAAGGTGTTCCACATTTTATAACCCCCCTTCACCCAATTGTTCTGCAAGTAGGTGAACATGTTATTGCTGCATTGGAAGAAGAGGATACAGTTGCTGTTCTAACAACAATAACCGGTTCAACTATAGGTCAACAGGTAATTTCTATCCCACTTAAAGCAGAACACGTACAACAAGTGCATCAATTGATAGAGCAAATTCACGAGAGCAAAGAACCTGAACGAGTTCCATGTGTTGGGTTTCATTGTTTACTCGATGAAGATGTGGACAAGGAACCTAAAAAATGAAACCAACATTATTTAACATTTCTCTTGCGCAGTGGTCCCTCCACCGTGCATTTCAAAGTGGGTATCTCCAGTCTATTGATTTTCCAAGAATTACAAAAGAACAATTTGGAATTAACGCTGTTGAGTATGTCAATAGTTTTTTTCCTGACCGTTTGCCTAAAGTCGACTTTGTTAACGACTTAAAAACTCGTTGCAGTGATTATGGAGTTTTAAGTTTACTCATCATGTGTGATGGCGAAGGACATCTTGGCAACCCTGATGAAGTGGCGCGCAACCAAGCTGTTGAAAATCATTACAAATGGGTGGATGCCGCTGTTGAACTTGGTTGCCATTCCATCAGAGTTAATGCTCAGTCATCCGGCAGTTATGAAGAACAACAAAAACTTGCTGCAGACGGTTTAAGAAAGCTCTCTGAGTTTGGTGACACTAAAAAAATTAATGTCATTGTCGAAAATCACGGCGGACTAAGTTCAAATGGATCTTGGCTTGCCGGTGTTATTAAAATGGTTGACAACCCGCGCTGTGGCACACTTCCAGACTTCGGTAATTTTATTTTAGACTGGGGAACGCGTGAAGAATATGACAGGTATAAAGGCGTTCGCGAATTAATGCCTTACGCCAAAGCTGTAAGTGCAAAATCTCACGACTTTGGTGCTGATGGTAATGAATTGCATACTGATTATGAAAAAATGATTGGCATTGTTCTCGATGCTGGGTATCGAGGATGGATTGGCATTGAGTATGAGGGTGGAAAAATTGGCGAGTTTGAAGGAATTATTCGTACTAAAGATTTATTAGAAAAAGTTAGAGCCAGCAAAGAGGAAACGGCATGAAAGCTGCAGTAATTAAAAGCGAGGGAACTCCTGTTGCAAACAATGTTCAGTTTGTAAATGATTGGAATGAACTTACTCCCAAACAGAACGAAGTTTTAGTAAAAACTGAAGCATCCGCACTCAACCATCTCGACCTTTGGGTTGGCATAGGCATGCCGGGCCTAGGTCTTGAATACCCACGAATAAGTGGCTCAGACGGGTGTGGAATTGTTTCGGCTGTGGGCGAGGGAGTGGACGCATCGTGGTTAGGAAAGCGCGTTTTATTAAATGCTGCTGTTTTGCAACCCGAAAAAAATCTTCCTGCTGTTAGCTCATCTATCGAAGATATCCGAATGATTGGTGAACACGACCACGGAACAAACGCAGAGTTTTTTGTTGCGCCTGTTGCCAATGTTCTTGACGTTGGCGATGTTGATCCAGTACAAGCTGCTGCTTTTGGTCTTGCACATTTAACTGCCTGGCGAATGCTTGTTACACGCGCACAGTTACGCGCAGGGCAAACTGTTTTAATTACCGGTATTGGTGGTGGTGCGGCACTTGCTGCGTTCAACATTTGCAAGCTTTTTGGTTGCAACACAATTGTTACCTCAAGGCACCAATGGAAACTTGACCGTGCAATTGGACTTGGCGCAAACTATGCGATACTTGACGAGGGTGAAGATTGGTCAAAAACTGTGAGAGGGTTGACCGGAAAACGCGGAGTTGATGTTTGTGTCGATTCTGTTGGTGGACCACTTCACCTTCAGTGCATTAAAACACTTTCTCGTGGCGGTACACTTGTTACTTGCGGATGCACCGCTGGTGCAGCCACAAAAACTGATCTTGCAAGAATTTTCTGGAACCAACTTTCAATACTTGGTTCAACGATGGGCGACATGCATGAATTTCGTGAAGTTGTTGCACTCTTTAAAAATGGCATGAAGCCTGTCGTCGATTCAATTCACGATGCTGCCGACGCTTCTGTAGCATTCGCTCGACTAGAATCTGGCGAGCAATTCGGCAAAATCATTATTCGCTGGTAATACTTTTGGGACAGTCCCAGAAAATCCAAAAAACAACTGCCCTCATCTCCGATGAGGGCAGTTGCGGCTAGGTATTCTTAATCTGTCAAAAGACAGTGGTTTGTTGCCTGATACCAATCCATCCTTGGATTAGGAGGCACATGCGAAGTAAACTTCGCTATCAATCATAAACTTTTATGCAGTTCGGCGATTGAAAAGGGAAAGAACAATAACAAGAGCGATTAGGCCGACGAATCCGCCTGCGCTAAACTCAGTGATAAGGCCCGTTAAGCGGCCAACCATACCCGAGAAAAAGTTGTCGTTACCAGCCCAAATTACTTGAGCTAATACACCTACAGCGATGAAGATTAACATAAGGTCAATGAAGCCCCATGCCCATGCTTTAATAGTATCTAATGCGTTTTTCATAATAGAGATCTCCTTAGTTTCCGTGAACCCAGCCTGTTGTGGCCTAACTAGCCATCCCTGACAATTTGGACCACAACGCGGGTCCTTGGGATTTATGACTTATCGGCACAAGGCGCAAATTCACCACAGGTTTACGTCCGATTTTGTTTAGACAAGAAACCCAAAAGTACATAAGTCCTTAATCTAAAAAGGTTTACAATTTCACTATTTTTCAAAAAAAACATGTTTTGCGAGCAAATTGCGTGTTTTACTTAACAAAATCGCTCTCGAATTGCATTTTGAACAGCTAATTCAACGGTATCTTCACGCTGTGTGGAATCAATGACGCAATATCGTTCCGGCATCGCTCGAACTTGGTCCAAAAACCCCTCTCTGACCTTGAAATGGAAGTTTTTTCCTTTTAATTCCATTCTATCGAGCAGTGGATTTAACCGCCCAGCCGCTGTTACGTCGTCAACATCCAAAATGAGCGTTAAATCTGGCCAATTCCCAGAAACAGCCACCTCTGCTACTTGTTGAATCCATTCTTTAGGCAATCCACCCGCTGCGCCCTGATACGCCAGAGTAGCGCTAACAAATCTGTCTGCAACAACTAGCTCGCCTCTCTTTAGAGATGGAACAATCTCTTGCTCGACTAATTGAGCTCTGCTAGCCATATATAGAAGCATTTCGCACTGAATAGTCATGCACTCATTATCCGTATCGAGCAAAACTTGTCTAATTTGTTCCCCGATGGAAGTTCCGCCTGGCTCACGAACTTCTTTGACTACCACCCCGCCCTCTCTGCACCAATGCATAAATCGACGCATTTGCGTTGATTTACCAGAACCGTCTGGGCCGTCGAAAACAATAAATTTACCCGCTAATGCAGATGCAATTTCGTTCATGTGCTGCACTATCGTGCAATGCGACTATCTTTGCAAGGGGTGATGGTTACCATGTGAGAAATGCTTGTCAAACTGCACCAAGATGGACGAAAAACAGACCAATTTTCGATTGCAATTGAACAGCGTCCATCGAAAGTTCGGCTTGAACAAAGTGGCGACGATATTTTCCTTGATTGGAATTCGACCGTTGATGACTCGGGGCGATTGCGAGCTTGTGTGTTGTGTCGAGGTGATGTGTTTCGAGAACGAACTTTCCCTCAAATAACTGCCATCGTTATTGTTCTAGCGTTTGCCGGTGGTGTTGCGGGGTTGCTTGGTCTAGTAACAACGTGGCTAATGCTCATTGCGATGATTAGTGTTCTTCTCATAGACATCATTATCCTAATTTTTAGTTTCAATCGACTCGTTTGTTACAAATGTGAAACGAGATATAGCAAGTTAACCATTGCGCCATACCACCAAAAATGGGATCTGGACCGCAGTAAGCAAGTACAACGCGTCAGTTAGTTTTTAAATAATCCACATGCCAACGTGTGCGCCAAGCCAAAGCAATAACACACCGATTGTGCAACCGATAGTAAACACCGCTGCTTCTCGAATAGTAATTCCAAAAAAACCAACCATCGCAATGCAACAAAGTACAAACTGAGAAGTGGACAAAAGCAAAATGCGAGCGACGCCGTGGTCCATTTGTACAACGCGCACTGCTTCAATTAAAGAAACCGTTGCCAAACAACGCAGTGCCACGATGGGTAAATTGCCAAATGTACGACGCACACGCCAACAATTAATTCTAACCGCAGCAAGAAACAACAAAGAAAAAACAACCAACCGAACAAGTTCCCGCCAAAACTCTTGCAATCCAATTTCAACGGTGACCTCGATTCCGCTTTTGTAAAGCCCTGTTGCTCCAGTAAAAATGCCGTAGAGCACAATTCCAAAACCTACTGCTGCAATGGTGGTTGGTAACCAAATGCCGCCTCGATTTGTTTTACTAGATGTTGCATTAATATTTGCTTGTTCGTTGCTTGAATCTGTCATTTATGTTTCTCGATAGGTACAGTACCGCAATGACACAACATATATATAGTCTTGCTTCAATTTTTATCTTATCTCTCACAGTATTCGGCGATGTCATAGTGCTAACAAGTGGCGAACAACTTGAAGGTACTATCAAAAGTCAAGATGGTCAGTTCGTTCATGTGCAACACGCGATTTTGGGAGACATTTCAATTGAGTTAAAAAACATCACTACCCTAAATGGTGAACGCTTACCCGAGTCAAGCGCAATTGCACCCGATGAAGAGCCAGAAGAAAACCATGATGACACACTCTGGAACCAATCTATAAATGTTGGGCTCGGTATTCAGAATGGACAAAAAAATACTTCTGACTTATCTACTGCCTACCACGCAGATAGAACTAAAGACGAGCACAAAGTTGCCTTTGACATCCGTTATAAAATGTCAAAAACAGATGGTGAGCGTACATTGAATCGTTTTGCTAGTTCGTGGGGAAACACTTGGTATCAAACTGATAGCCCTTGGGATGTTTTTACTACGTTGCAGTTTGATTGGGCAGAATTTCAATCGTGGGATCAACGTCTTGTTGGCGACTTAGGCGTGGAATACGAAGTATTGAAAACAATAGAAAATAATGAAGAATTTACGCTAACACTTCGTCTTGGTAGTGGCTTTAGAAAAGAGTTTCAGTCGAACAATGACCACTTAATTCCGGAGGGTTTGCTCGGTGTTGGGGTTAATTGGGTTGTTTCAGATAAACAAACGCTTACCGCTTCAACAACTTGGTATCCAGATTACGACGATGTTTCAAATTACCGTTTAGTTACAAATGCTTCGTGGAATTTACAAATGAGCAACATCGAAAACATCCAGTTTTCAATTGGTTTTCATCATGAATACAATTCCCAAGTTGATGCTGGTGTAGATAATTCTGATCTACAACTCACCGCAGGGATCAATTACTCTTTCTAGATAACCTGTAAAATCCTGTAAATTAGCGCGTTTTGCAACACTAGAAGCGATTATCCTCATTTTGGTGTTGTACGAATACGCTCTGATGATGGCATAAACCACAATAATCACAATTTAATAAAAAAATATTGATATTCGTTGACCATATTCGATTGAGGTGCATAGTAGTAGTAATGAAACAAGAAACTCGAAAAGAAATGCTTCAAAACTTATTGTCTCATAAGAGTCATAAAGTTGCTGTTCGTACAGCGAAAACACCTTCAAGTTGTTTTATGGCCTCATATCGTTGTTGTACAAAAGGCGAATGGAAGCAAGCTGCAACACAATTCGCTTTTACGATGAACCTCATTTGGTCAATCATCGTAAATCCCATAGCGGGAGCAAATCGGAAAAACTGAGTAACTACTCAAAACCAAACACCGACAAGCCCCGCCTAACCAAGACGGGGCTTTTTTTAAGAATAGATACACATGAACTCACCAATAAACAACCAAAACGAAACTGAAAAGTGGAACAATGCAAAACCATCTCTTGCTTCAATGGTCAGCACTCTGCGAATTAAGTTAACCACTACCACTGATGGATGGTGTGTCGATATTTCCTCACTCACTCCTTGCGATGCCATGATGGCTCTCGCTCGAGAAGATTTGTTGGAAGGTGCGACCATCCTCTGTGGTGATGGTGAAACAAAGTGGGTTGCATGCATATACGGACCCATCGAAGCTGGCGATGCACACGCAATTGTGCATGAAGTTTCTACATCGGTTTCGCCTCTTTGCGCAGACTTCAGAATGCAGTCCGTTGTTACATCTAAACTTGATGAAGGAATATCGGCGCATGTTCGCGAGTATGACGACGCGCTTATGCTCGCAGCAACTACCTTAGCTCGATACATGAGCGATATAACTGGCGAAAGTGTTAACGAGCCAGACTTAGGTGTTATGGACTCACTCCTCCATAAAACTGGAACCATTTCAATCAAACCTATCGACACTGAAGTATTCGCTTCATTCATAGATGTTGGTATCTCAACCGCGTGCCCTACAGACCCCGCAGATTCGTCCGTTATCTATGACATCCACTCTGATTCGTGGCACTGCGACTAAAAAACTCCTTTGTGCATGGCTACGTAGTGCCATGTACTTTCCTCCCTTGATTGGAAGGGTCGACTTAACAGTCGACCCTTTCCTTTTTATATACTGCAATTATGGCAATAGTAAATCACCAGCACACAGATTCTGGAATTCTTCAAATCACGTTGAATAACCATGCAATGCGAAACGCACTTAGCATTAAAATGTTCGACGCGTTAGGCGAAGCAATAGAACAAGCAAACACTCAAACGAAGTGCGTATTGCTCAAGGGTGAGGGTGTTGTTTTTTGCTCTGGGTTTGATATGAAAGCATGCGCAGGAAACTTGCCTTTATTAGAACAATATATTTTACGGTTGACGACTCTCATCCGAACACTCCGAAGACTTTCAGCTCCTGTTGTTGTTGCAGCACATGGTGCTGCAATTGCGGGTGGTTGTGCAATTTTAACTGGATGTGATTTTGTAATCGGTTCACAAGTTGCGAAGTATGGATATCCAGTACACAGAATTGGTATTTCGCCTGCGGTTACAATTCCAACGCTCTTTCAAAAATTGGGCGAAGGAAGAGCGCGCACACTCATTCTTAGTGGAGAAATTATTGACGGAAGTGATGCATACGCAATTGGTTTACTTTCTCATTTAGTAGAAACAGACAAACAAGCAATCGTCACTGCAAATGAACTTGCTGAAGCACTTGCACAAAAACCGCCAATTGCTCTTCAAGCAACAAAGCGGTGGTTAAATGAACTTGATGGTTCTCTTGATGATGAGCGGTTTGATAAACCTGCTAAACAATCGGCTTCCGCTCTTGGAGAGGAAACTGAAAAGATGTTAAACCAACTTTGGAATAAATAATTACTGGCAATTTCCCCAGTTTGCAATCAACATAAGAACATCATTAACGCCAACGTTTAAGTCGCCATCGATATCGCCCTCACATCCAGGGCAACAATCCGCCCCGTTTGGATTCCACTGGCCAATCAAAATCAATAAATCTGACACGTTGACTATACCGTCTCCATTTATGTCGCTATCGCACGCAACACCCTGTTGGATCGGCTTGAAATCTAGAACAATTGGCAAATGATCACTTGTCGATGAAACTAGTGTGTCGGAAGCATTCAATCCAAGAATACTCAACTCACTGTTTGACATTGTGTCTGTGTTAAATACAAAATTGTTACCGATTGCCAACACGCTATCGGTCACCATCAATCTGTCTAGGTTACTCGGTGGCCAACTTCCGCTTCCTTGCCAAGTAAAGGTGTCGCCGGTGTTTGGATCTGCGGGAGTTACATCAAACAAATTTGAATTGTCCCAATCGCCCTTTATATCTGGACAATACGTAGACTCATCTATGATGTCACCAGTAATAAGAGTAAGTTCTGGTTGAGGCCCGCCTACAAGATTCATGTCACCAGTCAAAATCATCGGCGTACCCCAAGGCAAGTCAATGTTTCGACCAACAAAGCGCGCGTCGCCCATCCACGTTGCAATAGCGTCTGCGCTTTTTTGTCTTTTAATATCCTCGTCCCCGTAACTACAACACTTAAAATGAACGCCAAGAATGTACACATCCCTATCGAACAAATTATCTGGCAAATCAACTAAGGCCATAGTTACGCCACGAGTTGAACTTGCAGGCGTCGTATCTACTTCTAGCATTGACATTGGTAAATGCGACGCAACGATTGTTCTAATTCCAGCGTTTATCCCAAGGTGGACACTCCAACCGTTGGTTGGCATGTGGTGGCTTAACCAATCTGCAAATTGAAGCGCATCATCATTGTTCGTTGTTACTTCTTCAAAGACGACGATATCTGGATTTAACGCAGATATAACTCTTGAGAAAGCATCTGATGAAAGGTTATATGGGTCAAGGTCGCCGTGCAAGTTATAAGAAACTACTCGAACATCTTGGGCATCCCATTTATCAAACTGGGTTGTGCCACGCTTTTGTGCCTGCGCAAATGATGTGCCTGCAACAGCAAATGAAAATGCAACGGTGAAAATAATGTTGTTATACATAATTAAAGTGTACCTCTTTTCCAACTAAATCCAAAGACTAATATTGAAGAGAGCCCACTGAACGAATACAATACATCTTTTACCCTAATTTCATGCTGTAAAGCGAGGTAATACCAATATGGACAAGAAACACGCTGAATCGTCCTGTCATGACCGCTATTCCCCCGCTGCAACAACGTTCGAATCCGCTTTGTGCTGCGCTGTCGATTACGATGAAAAATGGCTCAAAGCAATACCCCCAAGAAGTAATAGATTGTGATTACGGCTGTGGCGACCCAAGTAAATATGTCCGAGAAGGCGAAAGGGTCAACGGTATTGAATTCCGTTCAATGACAGTAATTGCATGCAAAGCAGATGCTCAAGGAAACACAGACTCTGGACCTATTGTTGAGCAAACAAACGATTGCTGTTCGGATTCTAGTTGTTGCTAAAAAGCAAGGGAATTTATGTTTCTTGCAGTTCCTTTGCGGTTTCTGCATCAACTACATCACTATGACATGATGCCTTGCCCTCGGCTGTTGTTCCCATTTTTCCTTTAACTTTGGTCGCAAGTTTGTGCACTTCTTCAGGAGAAAGCACACCGCGTTGCTCAAGAATTTCCTTTTGCTCAATAGTCAGTGCTGCAGAAACCTTTGGTTTATCCCAAGCGTAATTTTCATCTTTGCCTGAAGCAAACTCTTGAATTTCTTTACTGATTCGAACACTACACCAGTCGTGTCCACACATTGCACAAAAATCTGTATCGACATCCATATCTTCATCGTGCATCGCGCGTGCAAAATCTGGATCAAAACTTAAATCAAAATGTTTTTGCCAGTTCAGTGCTGCACGTGCTTTTGTTAGTTCGTCATCATTGTCACGACTGCCTGGAATTCCGAGGGCGATGTCCGCGCTATGTGCTGCAATTTTATATGCAATGCATCCTTGCTTTACATCGTCTTTCTTTGGAAGACCAAGGTGTTCCTTTGGAGTTACATAACAAAGCATTGCTGCGCCGTGGTATGCAGCTGCAGTTGCGCCAATGCAACTCGTAATATGGTCATAACCAGGAAACATGTCAGTAACCAACGGGCCAAGAACATAAAACGGTGCACCATGGCAAAGTGATCGTTGCAACTTCATGTTGTATTCCACTTGGTCAAAAGAAACATGACCTGGTCCTTCAACCATTACTTGCACACCTTTTGCCCATGCACGTTCTGTCAATTCACCTAGCACTTCTAATTCGCGAATTTGCGCTTCGTCAGTCGCATCAGCGAGGCCACCCGGACGAAGACCATCGCCCAGGGAAAACGAAACGTCGTACTGTCGCATTAAGTCACAAATATCATCGAAACAGTCATACATTGGGTTTTGCTTGTTGTGATGTATCATCCATTTAGCCAACAACGAACCTCCACGAGAAACAATTCCGATTAATCTGTCTTTAATATACGGAATGTGCTCATGCAATACTCCTGCATGTATGGTGAAATAATCAACGCCCTGCTCTGCTTGATTTTCCAATTCTGCCATGATCATTGCCGGAGTGAGGTCTTCGATTTTCTTATTCATGATCATCGCGTAAATTGGTACCGTTCCAATCGGTACTGATGATTGGCTGATAATTCCACTACGGCAAGCATTCAAATCACCGCCTGTTGAAAGATCCATCACGGTGTCAGCGCCCCACTTCACAGACCAATGTAATTTTTCGAGTTCCTCTTCAATTCCAGATGAAACTGGCGATGCTCCCATGTTTGCATTTATTTTTGTTAGCGAAGCTCTACCAATTGCCATTGGGTCAAGATCCATCGCAAGGTGCACTATGTTTGCTGGAATAATCAAACGTCCTGCAGCAATTTCATCGCGTATCTGTTCTGCTGTTAGGTGAGGTTCACGCTCTGCAACTCGCATCATCTCTGGCGTAACAACACCCAAGCGAGCGTTTTCTAGTTGTGTTACTGGATGAGCGTTGGGAGCTGGATTGAAATCCCAAGCCGTTTTTGTTGAAGGCGAGGGCATTCCAGGAGTATCGGGTGAACTAAACATGGTCGCACCGCCGATATTCGCTTCTAAGGAAAAACTGCCTGGCGCAGTACCTTGTTTCTTAGAAGAAGGATTATCCGCTCCGTGCATTGGTAGCGCATGTTCCTGAAGTCCTACATTTATATTGGTTTCTTTCATCCCCATATTCTACCTTCGCTACAATCCTCAATGACCTTATGAAAAAATTATGTTTCATCGCAATTATTGCCCTTGCGGGGTGTCAATCCCAGCAAGTGGTCAACTATAAAGCAACAAATCTCTCTACGGTTGGTCCTGTCGAAATCAATGTGCAGTCCTTCAGCGGAGATGTCAAAATTATTGTCGACCCGACCGTTGTGGGCACAGTGGTGACAGCAATGCAACTAGAAGACAGTATCGGTGAAGTGCCACTTGCACAAGCGAAAATGCGATGCACGACTGAAATTGAAACTGGCGTTACAGGACAGATTGTGCACATTATTGCAACGTGTGATGAAAACCCATTAAATCTAATCAGTGCAGATATCGTTATCCGAGCGAATTCGATTCATGGCGTAACCGTCGCAACCAAGGATGGTGACGTCACACTTCTTGGAGTTTCTGGTGCAATATCTATTCAAACTAGCGATGGTGATGTCCGAGTCGTAACACCGCTTGTGATTAATAGCGCTGTCGATATTGAAAATCGAAGAGGAAATATTGTCTTCCGCGTTCGAGGTGAATCCTCTGGAATAATTGATGCAACGGCAATTGGTGGTAATGCATCCTTAGATCTTCGACAAGGAGAGGCCACCATCTTGCCTGGCTCAACGGGTGATCACCTTGTTGCAAAGTTTAATGGCGGAACAAACCCAATTACAATGCGAACTGTTGATGGCAACATTCGAATTCACGTTGTTGCTGACCCTGTTGGTAGTGAACCACTCTTCAGTACTGATTGGATATCTTGGTAAATAAGAAATGGCTGCGCAACGAGAACTACACGATTTCTTTTTCAAAGAGGCAAAACGCAAGGGCTATCGAAGCCGGGCCGCGTATAAATTGTCAGAGATAGATGACAAAAAAAATATCTTAAGCAAAGGTGATTTTGTTTTAGACCTTGGCGCAGCTCCAGGAAGTTGGCTTCAAGTTGTATCTGAGCGAATTGGAGAACACGGCAAGGTGATTGGGGTTGATCTTAAAGAGATTGAAGAGGGTCTTCCATATAACGTTACTACAAGACAAGAAGACGTTTTATTACTTACACCCAAAGATTTTGATGGCAAGTTGTTCGATGTAGTTTTGAGCGATATGGCACCAAGTACAACTGGCACAAAAACCGTTGACCATCATGGTTCTGTACATCTTTGCCACAGTGCGCTTGATTTATCCGCAACACTTTTAAAACCGGGTGGAAACCTTGTAATGAAAGTTTTAGAGGGCGAGGCATACCCAGAGTTGTTAAAACGATGTGCTAATTCTTTCGACACAGCCAGAGGGTATAAACCAAAAGCATCGAGAGCAATTTCAACTGAAATATTTATCGTTTGTTTAAACCGCAACGAAGACATGCCAAAGCCATTAACTGCTGCTCCCCCGCCACCAACTTCTGGTTGGGGCACTGAAACTTAATCGCCTTACCAGCCACGTTTGTTGTCATACTCGTCGCGCTTCTTGTTGATTCGGTCTTGCCGACCAACGAGATTTTTTTCATGCTTTAATGACAGCGTACTATCTGAAGCAAACTCCAACAAAGCTCTTGCAAAAGTTGTGAGAGTCCAAATCCAAGGCAACAGTACTATGACTAAATAAAGCCAATATAAAGCGGGAGGAATTCCACCACTACTATCTACTGCAACCCTTTTCCAGGGTGACACAAAAACAATTACACCAAGCGTAGCCATAGAAAATGTAACGAGGTTACATTTTCTTGCAACAAAATCTAAACCAATTCGAAGTGCAAGGTCGTGTAACCAAAAAGCAAGACCAATTAACCCAACTCCTGCAATTGCATGCAAGATGAACGTAGGCATGAAGTCTTTTAAAATGCCACCAAAAGTTCCTGCCTCGGTTGGAACATAAAAAACAAACCAGACGACATATCCAACTGCCCAACCCCATTGCGTTATTGGAATCCACTTTCGTATAATTCTGTACATTGGTGGCATAGAATTATCTACGTTCGCTGGCATCAAGCCAATGACAATGCTCGGCCAGAACAACGACATCCCAAACAGTACTACTCGATAGAGGGCTATTGGAATCAGGCCGAATGCCACAAGGAACTGAACAAAAGCGAGCGCTAGAACAAACATTGCGGCGACCCGCATCCAGTATTTCGAGCGAACTCGAATATCGGGAACTGGCTCTAGACCTTTCACCACAATATTCGAATTTATCAAATTCATAAGTTTGCCAGGAGGCATATCCGCTGGATGAATTGTCGTTCCACTTTGTGCGCTTGCAGATTGAGAAATACCGCACTCGGGACAATTTGCCGAAGGTGGTAATCCTCTCATGTCATATCCGCAATTCAAACATGAATGAGATTCATCCGCTAGATTAACTGACGTTCCACTTTGTGCGCTTGCAGATTTAGAAATACCGCACTCGGGACAATTTGCCGAAGGTGATAAACCTCTCATGTCGTACCCGCAATTCAAACATGTAATTGGCTGCTTAGTCTGCATCAAACATCGATGCAATTTCGTCGAGATTTGTATGAAGCCAAGTACGGTCTTCATCTTTTTCTATCTGTTCGCCGATTTGCCGCGCCTCTGCTAAGTGAACTTCTGCTTGCTGTTGATCATTTGAAACTAAGACCCTCGCTAACCTTTTATTTGCAAATGCCAAATCCAAACGGTAACGTGAGACGTGCGCGGTATGCGCCATCTCTTCATCTTGTTCAGCCGTTCTATTTTTGGTACTAAAAATAGAACGTGTATGATTAAATAAGTCGACTGCAAGTTGTCTGTGGTCTGTCATACTGACTGCTCAACACATGATGTCGAGGTGTTCTGCTTTGCATGATTTACTGCGTTTTTAAACATCTGTAACCCGAGCGTGTCGCCTTGAAGTTGTTCTTTTGGAAGGCGGGTCCACGTTGGATGCTGTGTCCAACGTAAAAAACGTTCTGGGTGTGGCATCAAACCAAACACCAACCCACTTGCATCACAAATTCCCATGACATCGCCAATTGATCCATTTGGATTATCGTTTGCGCCATACCTGCACGCTACACGTCCGCTGTCTTCAATTTCTTGCATAACTGTTTCATTGGCGGGCACAAACCGACCTTCGCCGTGTGCAATTGGAATATACGAAGTTTCTGGTGTAGACGTAATGTTTTTTGTCCAAATACAACGCGTGTTGCTTGGTACTTTAAACTCAACCCATTTATCTATGAAGCGGGCTGTGTCATTTTGCACAAGTGCAACCGTAGGTTGCGGTACAACGTCACTCCAGTCGCTTCCTGGAATTGGTCCAGGCAATAAACCAAGTTGGACTGCGATTTGAAAACCGTTGCACGGTGCAATCATTGGAACCCCGCGCCTTAGTGCATCTGCAAATTTCGGATACAACGTTTTGCGCATGAGATTCGCCATAATGCGACCAGCAGCAATCGAATCGCCATAACTAAAACCGCCTGGAAGCCCAACTAAATCTGCTTCGTCAATAAGAGTTGGGTTATCTAACAGTTCATTTATATGCACCGACCAAGGCGTTGCACCCGCAAGAGCGAATCCTTCTGCAAGTTCTAAGTCGCAGTTAATTCCAGGAGCAGTGATGATAAGTGCTTTTATCATTAAATCACCATCCCAGTCATCCAGCACTGCATTAACTCATCTATATTCCAAGTTGCGGCTCCCAAATGTAACGCTTTTCCATCGTTGAATGAACCAACAACTTCAATGGGGACTCCGTCAAAATGTTTTTGTATCTGTTCAATGTTTTCGGGTGTTACTTCAAGCAAATATCTAGATGCCGTTTCAGAGAAACACAGCGATTCATTTTCAAGTTGTAAGTCAAGACCAAGGTTTCCTCCGAATGCCATCTCTGCGGCAGCAACAAGAATGCCACCCTCGCTGCAGTCGTGTGCAGAAACGACGAGCCCAGATTGAATTGCAGAATGCACAAACTTTGCATTTCGAGGACCATCTATTAATGATGTGGATGCGAGCTCGTTATCGCAGTTTGCATCTGGGTCAATCATAAGCAAATGCGAACCACCCATTTGTTGTTTGGTTTCGCCGACAAGAACAAGTTTGTTGCCGGATGCTTTCGCGTCCATCGTCACGCAATTGTCAATTGAGTCCACCATTCCAAAGCCCGAAATCAACATCGTTGGTGGAATGTAAATTGTTTCACCTGACTCAGTGGTGAATTGATTGTTTAGCGAATCTTTGCCTGATATGAACGGAGTTCCGAATGCTTTCGCAGCGTCGTAACATCCGTGTGAACATCGAACAAGCCGCCCTAAACTTTCTTCATCTTTCACGCCTGGCCAACAGTAATTGTCCAGAATTGCAATTGTTGATGGGTCGCCACCAACACAAACAATATTTCGAACACATTCATCAATTGCAGCTGTTGCAATTAAATATGGGTCGTCTGCGAGACCAGTTGCGAGGCCACTTCCGATTGCAAGGCCTTTATTTGAACCCCGAACAGGAGTAATTACCGCTGCATCTGAAGGCGCGCTTCCGGACGGACCTACGAAAGGACGAATAACACTTCTGCCTTGAACTTCATGATCATACTGTTGCACAATTGACTGTTTGGAAGCAATGTTCGGATGCGAAAGAAGTTTTGGCAACATTGTCTGAATGTTAATTTCGTTTGCACCTGCTTGCTTAACTGGCACGGGTTTCCAGTGGGCCGTTCTTGTTGCACCGTGGTATCCCTCGTGCAAAAAGTGCATATCAATTTGCCCAACTATTTCACCGTCGTATTTTAAAATCAACTCGTTACCCGGCGTGCCGAATTCTCCTAAATCGCAAAGTTCGGCATCGTGTCGATCACAAATTTCTTGAATCGCTTTGACTTTTTCAGTGGGTACGGACAACACCATTCTTTCTTGCGCTTCACTAATCCAAATTTCCGACGGGGTCAGTCCCGGGTATTTTAATGGTGCTTGCTCAAGATTTACCGTTGCGCCTATTTTCTCGCCCATCTCTCCAACCGCACTTGAAAAACCGCCAGCGCCACAATCTGTTATTGCACTGAAGAGGCAACCAGATTCGTGGTCTCGTGCTTCAAGAATTGCATCGAGCGCTTTCTTTTCTGTAATAGGGTTTCCAATTTGTACTGCGTGTGAAAATTCATCAGCATGTGTGTCTGTTAACTCTGCTGAAGAAAAAGTTGCGCCATGAATTCCATCTCTGCCGGTCTTTCCACCGATGACAATAATACGATCGCCTTGCTGTGCATCACCTTCAATACAATCGATAGGCATCACGCCAACACATCCGCAATAAACCAAGGGGTTTCCTGCGTAATTGTTATCGAACCAAACACCACCGTTTATTGTTGGTATGCCCATTCGGTTACCGTAATCTCGAACACCACGAACAACTTCGCCCAATACACGGCGTGATGGAAGACAACCAGCGGGTGTTTCATTATCAAAATTTGCAACACAGAAAGTATCCGTTGCTGCAATTGGTCTTGCCGCTAAGCCGGTTCCCATGATGTCTCGGATGCACCCACCAATTCCGGTAGCGGCACCACCGTATGGTTCAAGTGCAGACGGGTGATTGTGTGTTTCGACTTTAAAACAAACTGCGTGCTTGTCATCAAATTTTACGATTCCGGCATTGTCAACAAACACACTCAAGCACCAATCTACTTCGCCGTCCATTAATTCATACGTTGCTGCAGCAACAGTGCTTTTTAACAAGTTGTGAATTGTGACAGAACCGTCTTCATGTTCTTCGTGGTTAGGACGGTTAATTGCATCTGGGCCTGTGTACCTGATTGTTGCTTTTAACGTTTTATGAACACAGTGCTCAGACCATGTCTGCGCTAATGTCTCAAGTTCAATCTCGCGTGGTTCTCGCTTTAGATTTTTATAGTGTGTCTGGATTCCTTGCATCTCTTCTAAATCTAGAAAAAGATGAGAGTTTCTGGACATTGTTTCAAGTTCATTATCTGAAAGTTCAGAAATTGGAATTTCTGGCACAACCATATCGTGCGGGTGCCCTTTTGGAAATTCACTCGGGTGATATGGCGACGTATGGATTTCATGCACAACTGTGTTTGCAAAACAACGCCGAGCGAGTTTTTCCGCTTCGTTTGCATCAATGCCGTGCAAGTCAAATCGACGTGCAGTTTGTACTTGTACTTTTGTGCCCAAGAGGCGCTCGATTGCGAGCTCAACTGCTTGTGCTTCAGGATCCATCACGCCAGGTTGTGGGTGAATTTCAACCATTGAATCTGCGTGGGGTTCAGAAGAACCAATAATTACTTTTTCAGAAACTGGATTGCAGAGCAGTTCGCTTGCAATTAATTCTGCTGAAGCAATATCTACATTTCCCTCAACAAGGTAAACCGATGTTGTTTCGATTGTCGTAGGAGAAAAACCAACTTGTAAGGCTTGGTGCAGTGCGGCTTCACCTTGAGGATCTGAGCAATTGGCGGAAGGTGTGACTTCGATGCGAAACACTGTCATAATGTGTGTAGGGTACCAGAGGTAGAACTGACGATACCATGTATACCATGTATACCATGACGAATCTTCCTACTTTTATTTTGTTTACTGACGGTGCGTGTTTAGGCAATCCAGGACCTGGTGGCTGGGCATATATTTTGCGAAATGATGCTGGAGAAATAGTTGGAAGTGGCGGCAACCCTGACACTACAAATCAACGAATGGAAGTAACCGCAGTGCTTAGAGCACTTGAGTCATTGAAAGAACCGTCCGTAATCGAAATTCATGCTGACAGCCAATATGTGACCAAAGGGTTGACGCAATGGATGGATGGTTGGATTGCCAAGGGCTGGAAAAATGCGCAAAAGAAACCCGTTGCAAATCAAGATATATGGAAGCCCCTCTCGGAGCTCCGTGAAAAACACCAAATCACAACAATTTGGGTGAAGGGCCATTCCGGTCACCCAGAAAATGAACGTTGCGACACCATTGCTTCCGCAGAAGCTGAAAGATTTTCTCAGTAACGGGTGAGTGCGAATATCGAATTTTTACTGCACTAATTCCGTGTTCATTACATCTAATGCCCTTTTTGGCACCGTTTTTAGATTGTCCCCATGGAACTGGGCCAATTATTTTCGCCAATTTATCACCAAAATATTTGTCGATTCTGTTTTCGACTCATTTTGCCCGTTTTCAACTGGCTTGGCCGTGGATGGTTGCTTCTCTCGCTAGTATTGGTATGATACGTGGCTCGCCTGATGGAAGACGAATAACCTCAGAACTCGGAACTACTTATGCCAACAATCAACCAACTCGTACGAAAACCAAGAAAGACCCCAAAGGTCAAATCCAAGGTTCGTGACCTCGAAGCAAGCCCACAAAAACGTGGTGTCTGTTTGCAGGTTCGTACTGTAACTCCTAAGAAGCCGAACTCCGCGCTTCGAAAAGTTGCACGAGTTCGTTTATCTAATGGAAAAGAAATTACAGCATACATTGGTGGCGAAGGACACAACTTACAAGAACACTCCATCGTGCTTGTTCGTGGCGGACGTGTTCGTGACCTTCCTGGTGTTCGATACCACGTTGTTCGCGGCGCACTTGACACACTTGGTGTTGATGCTCGCAAGCAAGGTCGTTCCAAATATGGAACTAAGAAGAGTAAATAATCAACCGCGCAATCTTATGTGAGATTGCGCAAGCAAGTAATCGTGCTCGTGGAATTTGAAAAATTCCAGTATGAGGCACGGTGAACAAAGTCACAATTCGGTGACAGATGAGCTGAAAGGAAGAAGCAATGGCTGGACGAATCACAAAATCAGAAGAACAACTAAAACCAGATCCAAAATTTGGTGACAAGGTTCTTGCAAAATTTATTAACTGTTTCATGAAAGATGGCAAAAAAGCTGTCGCACAAAGAGTCATGTACGATGCACTCGACCGTATTGAGGCAAAACTCAAAAAAGAAAAAAGCACTGACGATGATGCTCCGAAAACATCCATTGATATTTTTCACAAAGCACTCGAAAATGTACGACCAAATGTCGAAGTTCGTTCAAAACGAGTTGGCGGCGCGAACTACCAAGTTCCAATGCCTGTTAACGCGCGTCGTCGCCAAAGTTTAACGTTCCGATGGATTATCGTTGCTTGCCGTGCAGAAAAGGGTAAACCATTTGCACAGTGCCTTGCAAAAGAACTTTGGGATGCATCAAAAGGCGAGGGCAAAGCAGTTAACACGCGTGAACAAACTCACCGCATGGCTGAAGCTAACAAAGCGTTCTCACATTTTGCGTTTTAATTGGACCTCATTTAAAGTAGCTTAAATTATGGTTACTCCTGATCGTTACCACCGCCAACGGCTCGTCGATGGCATCGGCGATGAGGGTCAGTGTGCCATTATCAATTCGACTGTCGCTATTGTTGGCGTTGGTGCACTTGGTTGTATGTCTGCATCAATCCTCGCAAGGGCTGGTGTTGGGAATTTAATTCTAATTGACCGTGACATTGTTGAAAAAACAAATTTGCAACGACAAATATTGTTCACCGAGGAAGATGCAACCACACAACAACCAAAAGCGACTGCCGCGGCAACGCGACTTTCCGCTGTAAATAGTGACATTTCCATTACTGCACATGTTGAAGATTTAACTGCAAGAAATATCGACCGACTTCTTGCTGGAGTTGACGTCATCGTTGACGGGCTTGATAATTTTAATACTCGATATCTACTCAATGACTACGCAGTAAAAACAAATACTCCATTCATGTTTGCTGGGGTAATTGCAAGTCAAGGAAATGTGATGTCAATTATTCCTGGTGTAACACCATGCCTTCGTTGTCTGTTCCCCGACCCGCCAAAATCGAGTGAACAAGATACCTGCGACACCCTTGGTGTACTCGCACCGGCAATTGGAATCGCTGCATCATGTCAATGTATGGATGTCCTAAAATTTTTAACTGGAAATCAAGATAACATTTCCCGAACGATTCTTACGTTTGACTTGTGGAACACGGTTAGTAATCGAATTTCATGCGACGGTCCGGTAGATAACTGCACATGTTGCCACCAAGAACAGTTTGACTTTTTAGCAGCACCTGTCAGCGAACCCGTTGCTCTTTGCGGAAAACTTGCTGTATCGCTTCCAAGCCCTGAACATTTTGACTTACATGCCACAGCAAAAAAACTTCAGGAACATGGCTCGTTTGAGTGCTCAGACACGATGATTCGCGGAGAATTTCACGAAGAGCAAGCAGCAGACGGAACTGCAATTAAGTTACTCTGCTTTCATAATGGCAGAGCCATTATTCACGGCACAGATGACATTCGCCGCGCAAAGGCGATTTTCGAAAGATATGTTGGAAATTAACTAATCGAACCCTATACTGTGAGTTCAACTATGGAACAACAACCAATTATTGAAACAAAACCCATGAATCTTCCAACCTGTTTGGATGGTCCGGTGACGCTTCGTACATTACGACGGTGGTCTAAAGCAAATACAAAATGGGCGATGCTTACTTGTTACGACGCGACCACTGCACGGTGGATGGCTGAAGCTGGATTGCCAACACTTCTTGTTGGCGACACTGCTGCTGAAATGATTCTTGGTTACGACAGCACAATTCATGCTCCGCTTGATTTTTTAATCACAATCACTGCTGCAGTAAAACGGGGAGCGCCAAATTGTTTTGTCATGGGCGATATGCCTTTTTTAAGTTATCAAGTTGACGAAGCCTCTGCAATTCAAAACGCTGGCCGTTTCTTAACCGAGGGAACTGCGGATGCTGTCAAACTTGAGGTAGATGGAAAATGGGTAGACCGATTTGCTGCAATTTGTAATGCGGGAATCGCAGCGGTTGCTCACCTTGGTTCAAGGCCACAGCAAGCAAAACAAACCGGTGGTTATATAACCGCGGGTAGAAATGCAGAAGCTGCAAAACAAATTGTTGAGGATGCAATTGTTATGGAACAGGCGGGTGCTTCAATGCTTTTACTTGAAGCGGTTCCAGAAGAAGTTTCAAAAGCAGTTGTCGCTGCAACTTCTATTCCAGTAATCGGGTGTGGCGCAGGAACAGACTGCCACGGACAAGTTGTTGTCATGCAAGACCTCGCGGGATTAACTAAATGGCAACCTTCGTTTGCTAAACCAACTGCAAGTATTGGAAATGAAATTGCCAGCGTCGCAAAAACATGGATGAACAATGTTAACGCAAGTACTTTGGGTAAACATCCTTATGGCATGCGTGATGGCGAATCTGAAAAGTTTCAAGCGTAACTTGACGCAATCAGTTCCTTTGTAATTTCGTGTGTGGGATTTTGAATTACGTCGTTCACAGCGCCGCTTTCAACAATTTTCCCATTCGCCATTACAAGTACTTTGCTGCAAAACTCATTTATAACCGCAAGGTCGTGCGAAATAAATAAAATGGTTAACCCCAATTCATCGCGAAGGTTTGAAAGCAATTTTAAAATCTTCGCTTGCACAGTTACATCTAATGCAGAAGTAGGTTCGTCACAAACGAGTAATTCTGGATGAATTGCGATAGACCGAGCAATTGCAATTCTTTGTTTTTGACCGCCAGAAAATTCGTGTGGGTAGCGTTTTGCATCTTTGGGTTCTAGACCAACTTGATTCAATAGTTCTTCAGCCCTCTTTTGTAACTCTTTGCCTTTTGCAATTCCATGCACAAGCAGTGGCTCTGCAATAATTTTCCCAACTTGCATATATTCATTCAGCGAACCGCCTGGATCCTGAAAGACCATCTGGGTGCGTTTACGAATGTCGCGGATTTCGCTTTTAGACATCTTTGTTAAATTCTGACCGTCGAATAGAATTTCTCCGCTATTGGGAGCGATAAGTTGCATCACGGCGCGAGCAACCGTTGATTTCCCTGAACCACTCTCGCCAACAATTCCAAGCGTTGTTCCACGATCAACCGAGAAGGAAATCGAATCCACCGCCGTAATCGCATTTTTCCCGTGTGGGAATGTTACTTTTAGGTCACGAATTTCAAGTAGTGGTCTGTTGTTGTCCATCATCTGCTGTAGGTATGGTATCTTCGACAACCAATAACCATGAAACAATATTTAGATTTATTACAACATGTTCGTGACCACGGAGCTACCAAAGATGACCGCACTGGAACTGGGACCAAAAGTGTCTTCGGATGGCAAATGCGATTCAATTTGGCTGATGGGTTCCCGCTTGTTACAACCAAAAAAATCCATACTCGCTCCATTTTCCACGAATTACTTTGGTTTCTTCGTGGAGAAACGAACATTTCGTACCTAAAAGAAAACGGTGTCTCCATTTGGGATGAATGGGCAAATGAAAATGGTGAACTCGGCCCAGTTTACGGTTCACAGTGGCGGTCTTGGAAAACAACAGATGGACGATCTATCGATCAAATCACAAAACTCATCGATGGGATTAAAAACAACCCAGACTCGCGAAGGCATATTGTTAGTGCATGGAATGTCGGCGAAGTAGATCAAATGGCGCTACCGCCATGCCACACAATGTTTCAGTTTTACGTTGCAGACAACAAACTTTCGTGCCAACTGTATCAACGCTCTGCTGATATTTTCCTTGGCGTTCCATTTAACATTGCGTCGTATGCTTTACTCACGATGATGATTGCACAAACAACTAATTTAGAATTGGGAGATTTTGTACATACTTTTGGCGATGCTCATTTGTATTCCAATCACATTGAACAAACAAACGAACAACTTTCAAGAGATATTCTTCCGTTACCAACAGTAAAATTGAATCCAAATATTTCATCTGTCTTTGATTTTACCTATGACGACATTGAACTCGTCGGCTACGAACCACACCCACATATCAAAGCGCCGGTGGCGGTGTAACGAATGGAATTAATTGTTGCGATTACAGACAATTATGTAATTGGTGCAGGGGGTGATATGCCTTGGCATCTCCCCGCAGATTTACAACACTTCAAAAAAATTACATCCGACCACGCTGTTGCAATGGGAAGGCGAACTTGGGATTCGATTGGTAGGCCTCTGCCCAACAGACTAAACATTGTCATTACTCGACAAACGGATTACGAAGCGAATGGTGCAACCGTTGTACACTCAATCGAAGATGCCGCACAAGTTGCGGGCGAAGAGGGATTGTTCATCATTGGCGGTGGAGAAATTTATCGCTCTGCAATAAACGGAGTCTCACTGATGCACATCACTCGAATTCATACAACGATAGAAGGTGATACTTTTTTCCCAAAAATTGATGAGACAATTTGGAAACGAACTGACGTTTTGCATCGACAAGCAGATGAAAATAATACACACGATTTATCCTTTGAAGTGTGGGCTAGAAGGCAATAAAACCATCTTCTGATTCTGCCGAGTACATCCTGCCGATACTCCATAAGCGAAATGGTGAAACCACAACCACAACTTTCAACACTGCATTGTTGCCCATATATTGAAGACGGTCACGCTGCGTGCTCTAGTCGCTTTACTCTTGGGCGGCTTGACCAGGCGTGTAGTGTTTGTTTTGGTTCGTACAAATCCTGCGCGATGTACCAGCAACTTGCTGGTGTTACTTTTAACGCTTCTCTAGACATGACAATCAATGGCCACGTTATCGAACTACGACCAACAGGTTCGTGATTTTTTTGGTTACCTACGGGTAGAAGCCGGATTGTCGGTATCGACACTCGATGCTTATCGTTGTGACCTTGATTTATTGCGTGAAAGTTTAATTGCTGAAGGAATAGTTTGTTGTGCTAATGTCACTCCAAAACACCTCGCTACACACATTCGTTACTTGCACCGAGATCGTGGCTTGCAAACATCAAGTGTTGCACGTCACCTTTCAACTATACGAATGTTATTTCGTTTTTTACAGGCGTCACATCGAATTGAAAGTGATCCTGCAAGATTATTAGAAACACCGACTAGGTGGCGACGCTTGCCTGATGTTTTATCGCCGAAAAAAATGAAACAACTTATTGAAGCTGCAAATCCTAAATTCGGTCGACTGTGGCAACGTGATAGAGCACTTGTTGAATTAATGTATGCGGGCGGAATGCGCGCAAGTGAAGTTGCTGGCATAAAACCAACTGACTTTAAAGAAACGTTAGCCGTTGTTATGGTCACGGGCAAAGGGAACAAGCAAAGACTTGTGCCAATTGGTAAACCCGCCATTAGCGCCATTCAACAATACGTTGAAGAACTTCGTCCAAAACTATTGCGATTTGATGACGGACGAGATAACGGTCTCTTATTACTTTCAAATACTGGGCGGCCCCTTGAAAGGGTAGCAATTTGGCAGATTATTCGAAAGTTAGCGAAGAACGCTGATCTTGGAGAGGTGCACCCGCACACACTTCGGCACAGTTTCGCAACCCACATGCTTGCGGGTGGCGCTGACCTTCGTGTTGTTCAAGAATTACTCGGGCACAGCGACATCGGCACAACGCAAATTTATACGCATATCGACCGATCGCAACTTAAAGCAGTTGTGGCAAAATACCACCCTAGGCCTTAAAAACGTCGATTTAAACTCCCATCAGGTTCCCCACGTCGGGTATGACGCTGAGTATGATGGGTAAATATGAGCACAAGTTTAGTTATTGCAGTACTTTCAATTTTAATGGGAAGCGGTTTGGTTCAACCAATTTGCACTCCACGAGATTTCCATAATGCTTTTGGGAATTCAATTCAGGGTGACAACGAGTTTATTGCCAAAGCAATTTTTGACGATTATGCAGAACAAGTCCAAGCAATTAATTCGGGCGAAACAGAAAATGCAGACACTACGCCTTCTCAACAACTAGCCATAGAATTGCAACGCGCAACAGAAGCGGATATGTTATTTGACGAATTGCTCTCATCGCTTTCGGTAATAAATAATGACATTGAATGGCGTACTAGCATCGCAAACCTTCGACGAAGTGTTTTACTTGAAGCTAGAAAATTTACGAACCCGTGGCCTGCGACAGTTTGGGTAGATGTTCCAAGCATAACCACGGTTCCAGACAGCGTACTCTTTCAAATAGATACTTTTCTTCTGAATAATATTGATAAAGATCGAACAGAACGATTTATGGCTTCCGTTTTACAGCTTGGTGGCAATGTTCTCAAATGTAAAGCATACGAAAAACAGTCTATGCAACGCTGGGGTGAGTATCTTGACATTATTGCACCTTACATTGACGAAGAAGTTGCCGCTGCTCTTTACCCACAACTCAACACTGGAGAAGAAGTGCAACGAATTGCAAATTGGATTTACAAAAATAGCAATGATACAAAAATACACGAGAGCGTTTCAAAACAACTTGCTATTTGGAATACGATTAAGAAAAAACAGAACGAAACAATAATTCAACTCGTCATCAATTCGAGAAAACAACTCGGCTTCGACCCATGGTCGCGAGGCTGTGGTCAACAGACTGATACAGCGGCTTATAAAATTAAAAACGAACTAATGCAAAAGAGTGCCGAAATAAATGAATTTGACAAAGCGACAAATAACGTATTACTACGCTTGTTGCCAGAAGAATTGCGTCACTCTTTTGAGTCTGAAGAATAAAAAGCATCAATTACTGTTTTCCATTCCAGCAACGATTGTGATTTTATAAATCTCTTGCGAACTTCTTCCGCTTGTGGATGATATTTCGAAAACTGAATACCAAACTTTCGCATCAAGCGGGATGCCTTTTTTTCGCCGTGTAATTGCATGCAAAGAGCGATGTGATCTAACAACGCTGTGCGTTGCTGTTCAACTGTTGGTGGCAACGGAGTGTCGCCAGCCATAAGGGCGCGCGCTTGATTAAAAATCCAAGGATTCCCAATACACCCACGAGCAACCGATACGCCGTTTACTCCTGTTTGTTGCATCATCCTAAAAATGTCTGCAGCACACCACACATCTCCGCTTCCAAAAATAAGACCGTCTGGTCTTCTGGTTGTGAGTTCTTTTAAGAATAGCCAATCCGACGGACCGATATAACGCTGTTCGACTGTGCGGGAATGCACAGTCGCCCAACTATAACCAACCTCATACGCGTGATCAAAAACAGAGTAAAAATTTTCTGAAGAAGTCGAAGTGTCATCCCACCCCCGTCGCAGTTTTACCGTCACGGGAATAGTTTCTGGTACTGACCCTCGCACGGCAGATAAAACGTCATGCGCTTGACATGGATCGGTTAAAAAATGACCGCCACGATTTCGTTTGCGTATTTTTTTTACAGGGCAAGCGAGATTTACATCTATGACTTCATACCCCATGGAAACAAGAATACTAGCGCCCTTTGCCATCTCTTCTGGATTCGTTCCGATGACTTGTCCTGCAATTGGATGGTCGTCTAAACCAGCGGCTCTGTTTCCTTCAATTTCCCCTGCCTCCTCGGCAAGTAGATCTGGATCTTCTTTTCGACGACCCTTTCCACCACAAATAAGTGTGCGATCTAGAAGTGCTTCGGTTACGCAAAATGGACAGCCGTGCCTTCGTGCAATCAATCGCATTGCGCCATCGCTATAGCCAGCTAAACCCGCCTGAAAAAACGGAACATCAAAACCTGGAACTATTGATGGAATTCTCGGGTCAATCGTTACGTTTTTTGCAAATTCTGAAATGTCTTCAGGAGAAACATCGCTTGGTTGCGAGGGTTGCATATTAACTGACACGATTCTTAGTCCTGTTGACCTATCACCACTAAACCAACAAGCGGTACGTCTTCAGCAATTTGAAGTTCTGCAATGACGAGTTCTGTGGGCTCATCTGTTCGCCATATTCCGCCGGCGTTAAATTGCTCGCCGAATGAATCTCGAAGTATCCAAAGGTTTAGCCGCAATGTGTCCCCTGCTAGAAGCGGTGTAAGTTTTCCAGAAAATCGTTGATTCACCCAAAGCGTTGCGTTTTTGTAATCGTCTGCGGTGCTGTTCACAATTTTCACAAACTCTCCGTCGCGAATAACCTGAATAGGAACAGAGTTGGAAACATGTAAATCCATTGGGTATGGTGCTGATGCAAGTTCGGGGTTGCCCGAAGGATTTTGACATGCTGTTAACAAAAGTAAGGTTGCTAGTGTTACTACTATTTTCATTTTGAATCTCCGAAGGAAATTGAACGGTTAAAAAATCCTAACCCACATGCTTCTTTTGCCATCGTAAGTGTTTCTTCTGTTTTTACATTCGCCCTTGCTGTTCCATCACGAATAATATCGATAATAGTGTCGTCATCGCCCTCGTATTCTGCTCTTCGCTCTTGCATAGGGGCGAGCAATTCGCTGATTGATTCCGCAACTTCCACCTTAATGTGTCCATCGCCAATGTTGTCGCCGCGAACATATTTATCTTTCAACTCTGCTGCGCGAGCTTCATCTGTTATAAAAAGTTCTACATATTGCATGAGCGAACTATCGGGGTCGCCTGGATCTGTCATTGATTGACGACCAGTGTATAACTGTCCTAATTTCTTTTTAACTTTCTTCGGCGTGTCAGTAATAAGAATTGCGTTGTTGAGTGATTTACTCATTTTATTAACACCATCTGTTCCAATTAATTTTCCAACTTTGCCAACGTCCGCTCTTGGAATTGGGAAGACGCCCTTTTCTTGCATAATCGGATCGTCATCTTCAATATTTTCATCAACACCGCAATACAGTTTGTTAAATCGCCGTGCAACTTCCCGAGTAAGTTCAATGTGTGGAACTTGGTCTTCGCCAACCGGAACTGCATGCGCACGAAAAGCGAGAATGTCTGCAGTTTGCCCGACCGCGTAAAGCGGAAAACCAAAACTATAATTTTCTCCCAAGCCCTTAATTTTAATTTCTTCTTTTAGGGTTGGGTTTCGCATTACTCGATTGAATGGCAACAACATCGCAAACAAAAAAGTAAGTTCGGCAATTGCTGGAACTTCGGACTGTAAAACAATCGCTGCTTTGACGGGGTCAATTCCCATCGCTAAATAATCGCGTACGATTTCTAAGGTGTCTGCGTAAATTTCATTCGGAGCATCCGACCGTGTGGTGTACGCATGCATATTTGCGAGCAAGAAATAACAATCATGTGTTTCTTGTAACTCGATTCGACGCCGAACTGAACCAAAATAGTGACCAAGATGCAACTGTCCCGTTGGGGTGTCGCCTGTAAGAATTGCTTCGCGTGTGCTCATATAGTTGTACTGTAAACAAATGCGATATTCATTGCGTTGAAAACGACGTGAATTAATATCGGAGCGAGAATTCCGCCACTTTTGACCCGTGCCCAGCATAGACCGATGGACAGAAAAAAGAGACCAACCACAGCCGAAGGCTGTGCAATACCAATGTGCATAATTGCAAATAGTAGACTTGTTGCAAAGATAGCTCGCCAGACAGTTTTACCACCAATAACTGCTGCAAATGAAGGCAATAATAGCCCGCGATACATTAATTCCTCAAAAATTCCAGCGCCAATCGTAACGCAGATGATGACAATCCAAGTTGACCCCGACGAAGGAGCTTGCTTTATTTGCTGAAGTACCTCGTGCCCGACACCGCCTGCAGGTTCTAGGCCAACTCCGACTAACAATGCGTGTCCAAGGCCAGCAACAGCGAGCGCTATTGGAACAAACACAGCATACGCGATGAGAAAAACCGGCAAAATATGCCTAGAACCGCATTTCCTTCGGAAATGTACATACAAAAATAGAATTGGGATTTGCGCAATCATGGACAAGCCAATCGTCCAGGCGTAGCCATTAATTATGCTACTTTCGTCCGAGACATATTGAAAACCCCACCACGCACCAACACCAGCGAGGATATACATCGCTCCACACAGAAGAAGAGCCATGGTCGGAGTAATTGCTGGATCAAGATATCCACGCCTTGGAAGCAGTGTTTGTCCAGACTTTACGAACCAAATTCCGATAGCAATTGAAAATCCAACAAGCATTAGCGTGATTAAATCGATCGATGGTGCTTCCACAATTTCAACTTCTTCGCTACCCTTGGCAACTGAAGAGCACATGACAATCACACTAAGCACAATTATTGAATTTAAACGAGACGAAGTTGCAAAACTTCGCCAAGAAAAACCTGTTGAGGCAGTACGTGCAGAAGCAGAAGCACAAGAGCGACCTCGAAACTTTTTCGGTGCTGTTGTAAACGGCCACACGAAAAGCAGTACAAGCGTAATTGCAGAAGTAAAACGCAAAAGCCCATCAGCCGGGAATATACGTGAAGACTTTGATCCAGTTGCCATTGCTAAAGCGTACGAGAAGGCGGGAGCCGCCGCTATCTCATGTCTCACAGATATGCGTTTTTTTGGTGGAAACATTGACTTTATCACTCAAATTCGCGAAGAAGTAAGACTTCCCGTCCTTAGAAAAGATTTTATAATTGATGAATATCAAATTTGGGAAGCACGAGCTGCTGGCGCGGATGCTGTTTTGCTCATTTCTGAGGTCCTATCAGAAGGCCAACTGGTTGACTATATGATTCTTTCTCAGAAATTGGGAATGACGACGCTTTTAGAAGCGCACGACATGGGAAATCTATTAAAAATCCAGCAATATGTTGGATTTCCACACGCGGGCTATTGCTTACTTGGAATCAACAATCGAAATTTAGAAACGATGACAACTGACATAAATCACACCGTTCGCATGGTTGATATTGTTGAAGATACAACGACAATCGTAAGTGAATCGGGGATAACGAAGCCAGAAGACTTGGACAAATTACGCTTACATGGTGTGCATATTGTGTTAGTTGGTGAATCTTTAATGAAACAACCCGATCCCGGTGAGGCGCTCGCAAAACTCATCCGCATGAATCCAACATAAGGGGGTACCCTACACAAATGATTCGAATTACAGAACTAAACAACATCGTCACCCTCACCCTGAACCGTGCTGGCAAACACAATGCTCTTTCTGCTGAAATGATACGTGCTATTCATGTTGGCTTGGATGAAGTTGAGCAAAATGCTGACATGCGCGTGCTCATTCTTGCGGGTGAAGGAAGGTCGTTTTGTGCTGGGATGGATCTCAAAGATGTAATTGATAATCCCCCTGCAATGGGAGAAATGTTGCACGAGCTTGCCAAGGCGTCTTTACGAATACGAAGTCTTCAAGTTCCAACTATCGCTCGAGTCCAAGGCGCAGCGGTTGGTGGTGGGTGTGGCTTGATGGTGGTTTGTGATTTTGCGTTCACGCATCCCGAGTCAAAAGTTGGCTATCCAGAGGTTGACCTTGGTGTTTGCCCTGCGGTAGTCGCACCTTGGCTCATTAAAAAGATTGGCGCTGGAAAAGCGAGAGCAATGTTGCTCGCTGGGGGTACCATTTCAGGGAAACAAGGCTTTGAAGCTGGCTTGGCAACCCATTTATGTGATTTGGACGATTTGCCGTCAGCCGTCACGGATTTTGCAGAAAACCTCGCTAAAGGTGGTAAAAACGCTATTTCCACGACAAAACATTGGTTAAATGAGCTTGACGGGTCCTTAAACGAAGCAATGTTGCAAAGAGGAGCGGACTTGTCCGCCAAAATCATCGCTGGTGACGAAGCGCAAGAGCGATTACGCCAAATTTACGCCAAATAATTTGAGCCTGACCCATTTTGGAAACCTATCGGGGACTGCACCAAAATTCAGGTGGTGGAAACGGGCTGAAAAACACCGAAAAGGTCGAGAATCGAGTACAATGAGGGGTGCGATATACCTCGGTTTTCAGCCAAAAAACGGGATATCTAGAAAGATTTTATGACCACATCTACCCAACAAAATACACTCGAATTTGATGTAAATGACGCGGGAATAGTGACGCTCTGGCTCGATAGTGGCAAACGCCCAGTCGTTGTTCTTGATCGAACGCTAATTCAGCGGTTGAACTTTACGCTTGATGCAATTGCTCAACTAGAGGGAATCAACGGTTTAATTCTTCGTAGCAGTTGCGAACGAGTTTTTGTCGCAGGCGCAGATCTTTCCGAGATAGACGGACTTGATGACCCAGCACTGCATGCTTACCTTGCATTTGGAACAACTGTATTTGGAAGAATTTCTTCGATGACTTTCCCAACAGTCGCATGTATCAACGGCGCAACTCTTGGTGGTGGGCTCGAACTTGCAATGCATTGCGACAAACTTATAGCATCAAAAACAACAAAAAATGGAAAGCCATACCCAATTGGCTTACCAGAAGCTGGTCTTGGAATTTGCCCTGGTTGGGGTGGTTCACAAATGTTACCAGCTCGAATTGACCCGGTTGCTGCAATAAAAGCAACCGCCACTGGCACGCCCTTTATGATTTCAACTGCACCTGAAGGTCTCATTGATGTGTTCGTCGAGACACCGGATGATCTACAAGCCGCGGCAGAAACAGTGTTACAAAATCAAATACCAACATCTCAGGTCCCGCTCGCAATTACCCCTTCCGAAAGTGAAAAGTATTCTGCGGCTTTAGACATTGCTAGAAATGAAACAGAACAGTCTGAGGCAGCCGAAGGCGTTTTCCTCGCTGTTGAAACCGGCATTCAAAAAGGTTGGTCTGCCGCAGTCGCTATCGAACAATGTGAATTGGTGAGGCTCCGCAACACCCCAGTCGCTCGAGAAAAACTCGATGCATTTTTATCTAAAGGATAATTGAAGATATGAGCAAATCAGACATTACAAGCCAGCTTAAAAATGTTTCTAAGAAAGACATTAAACAAATAAAAAATGCTGAAGAGATGCTTGGTCCTGAACCAGAAACAATGGGGTTCATTAAAAATATTTACTGGGGTAATTTCCGTGAAAATATGATTTTCCCATACCCAGAAGAACCAGCAGATGAACGCGCGCGTTGCGATCTAATGTTGGAAGAACTGGACACCTACTTCCGCAACGAACATCCAACAGTAGAAATTGACCAGAATCAAGAAATTCCTGAGTGGGTGATTAAGCGTTTCTTTGAAATGGGTGTCTTCGGGATGATCGTTCCAAAAGAATATGGCGGTCAGGGGTTCGGGGTTACAAGTTACAACCGCGTCCTTGAAAGAATCGGTCGCTCTTGTGGTTCATCTGCGGTCATGGCATCTGCACACCTTTCCATTGGTTGCAACGCTGTTACATTGTTTGGTACCGAAGAACAAAAACAATTTTGGTTACCAAAAATTGCAAATGAAGCACTAAGCGCTTTTTGTTTATCAGAGCCAAGCGTTGGTTGCGATGCACAAGGCCAACACACAACATGCGAACTAACTGAGTGTGGCAAGTTTTACATCATCAACGGAGAAAAGAAGTGGGCAACTTCGGCGGCACAATCTTGCATGTTCACCGTGATGGCAAAATATAAAATGACCGACCCTAAAACGGGTGAAACAAAAGAGAAATTTAATGCCCTCATTGTTTCGCCTGATATGGAGGGCGTAGAAATCTTCAGCAGAAACCGTGCAAAGTGTGGTATTCGAGGCACTTGGCAAGGTCGAGTTCGTTTTACCAATGTAAAAGTTCCACGAGAAAATCTCTTGCATAAAGAAGGCAAAGGAATTGTATTGGCGTTGACTTGTTTGAACTGGGGACGTTGCACACTTTCAGCTGGAATGGTTGGCGCAGGCGCAGTTGCTTACGAACAAGCAATTAAATGGGCTCAATATCGACATCAGTTCGACCGTCCAATTGGCGAATTTGAACTAATGAAAGAAAGACTTGCGCGCATGGGTGCGTTTGTTTGGGCAATGGATGCAATGCTTTACATCACTACCGGCATGGTCGACCGCAACGACGAAGACATTATGCTTGAGACCGCTGTTTGTAAAGTCTTTTGTTCCGAATATGGTTTCCGTTGTACAAACGAAGCGATGCAAGTCATGGGAGGAGAAGGATACATGGCTGAAAACGAAGTTGAAAGACTTTGGCGAGATTCGCGTATCAATCCAATCGTTGAAGGCGCTAACGAAGTTATGCACAGTTTTATTTTTGCGTATGGCTCAAAGCAACTTGGCGAATACATGCTCGGTGTTAAAGCTGCACCAATGAAAAACTTTGGTTCAGCGTTGAAAATTGGAATGGAATTATTCCTTGGTGTTCGACGCGGGGCGCCAAAAATCACCATGGCTGATCCATCGCTTGATGTACACACGCGCGCACTTTCAAATCACATTCGTGAACTTTCACACCAAGTTAAGTTGATGTTTAAAGAAAAAGAAGAAGCGTTAATTACAAACCAAACAACGCAATATCGTTTAAGTTGGATTTCCATTTGGATTCACGCAATGGCATGTTCAATTTCAAAAATGGACAAAAGCATCCGTAATGGTCTTGATGAAAAACAACTAGCACATGATCGTGCAATGCTTGATTATATTATGTCTTACGCTAATTACAAAATTAATGGTTGGCTCCGAGGTCTTCGCGAAAATGCAGATGCGACAATGCTTAAAGCCGCAGAAAAAGCGTGGGAATTTGGAGAAACATTACCAAACTGCGATTATTACATCCCAGAAAGCACGCCTAACGATGAAGCATTGGGAACTGGAAAAGTAAACAATCAAGATGGTTTGCAACAATTCGGTTGCGGATCCCTATTTTTAGAACAAACTGAAACCGCAACGCACTAATTCATTTACGATATACAACACATGCATAACACTGAATCTATTTTTGAACAAATCGCAGACAGAGGTCATGAACGACTTTGTTTTCACCACGACCCAGAAACAGGGTTGCGTGCAATCATTGCTATTCACTCGACAGCTCTTGGGAATGCACTAGGTGGAACGAGAAGGTGGTACTACGAATCTGAAGCAGATGCGATTTATGATGTTTTGCGATTGTCAAAAGGTATGACATATAAAGCAGCGGTCTCTGGACTACCAATGGGTGGTGCAAAAAGTGTCATACTTCTTCCACATCGAGAACAGGTACGTACCGAAGCAGAAGCGAGAGCGATGGGACGTTTTGTTGACACATTTAACGGCGCATATATTGCCGCTGAAGATGTGGGCGTTGACACACAATTTATCGATTGGATGGCTTCAGAAACTTCACATGTTATGGGTGGTGAAACTGTATGCCGTGGTGGTGATCCGTCGCCATGGACTGCAATGGGAACCTTCCATGGAATGCGCGCGAGTCTAATTCATGCTGGCCGCGGAGATGACTTCTCTGGCATCACAGTTGCAATGCAGGGTGTCGGACACGTTGGACAAAATTTATGCAAACTACTTACAGAAGCGGGTGCAAAAGTAACCGTTGCTGACATCAATAAGAAAAGTGTTGATTATGTTGTCGATACCTACGGTTGCACTGCAGTGTATGACGCGGACATTCTTACAACAGAGTGTGACATCCTTGCGCCATGTGCTCTTGGAAATGTAATCGATGGTTCATCTATCCAAAAACTACGCTGTAGCATTCTTTGCGGTGCAGCAAACAACATTCTCGGCGATCCAGAAGAAGACGCCGTAGCATTAAAAACTGCTGGTATTCTTTACGCACCTGACTTTGTTGTCAACGCAGGCGGGCTTATTCACTTAGCGGGAATGCACCTTGGAATGAGTAACGAATTACTACAAACCAAAAATGACGAAATTTTTGAAACAACCGCTCAAATTCTTAATCGCGGAAACAACTCTACCTCAACTTACGCAGCTGCAGTAGAAATTGCAGAGCAACGAATCGCAGGCACACAGGAAACAGGTATCCATGCCAGTTAAAACTATATTTGAAACAAAAATTGAACACGTCTCTATTCTTGATGAACATGGAAATTTTGACTCTGCCCTAGGCGACGGCTTAATTCCTGACCAAGATGTTGTTGACATGTACAAACACATGATGGTCTGCCGTCATCTGGATGAAATTGCATTCAAATTACAACGTTCTGGACGAATGGGTACATACCCAGAAAACAGAGGCCAAGAAGTTCCATCACTTGCTGCTGCTTATGTTTTGGAAAAAAAAGATTGGATGGTGACCTGTTACCGAGAAAACGCTGGTTTGTTTTGGCGCGGTCTTCCAATGGAAAAAATTCTCTTGCACTGGATGGGCGACGAGCGTGGAAACCATATTGATGAATGTAATGTGACACCACTTGCAATCGCAATCGGCTCGCAATTGCTCCACGCAACTGGTCTCGCTTGGGCAAGTAAGTACAAAAAGGATGGCGCAATTGCTTGCACATTCTTTGGTGACGGCGCAACAAGCGAGGGCGACTTCCACGAAGCAGCTAACTTCGCTGCTAACTTAGATTTACCCGTTGTGTTTGTTTGCCAAAACAACGGGTGGGCAATTTCAACCCCAACGAAACTTGAGTGCTCCGCACCAACAGTTGCGCAACGCGGTATTGCTTACGGCATGGATTGTGTGCAAGTGGACGGAAACGATTTGTTTGCAATGGTAAAGGTGGTTCGCGACGCAGTTACTAACGCACGCGAAAATAATCGACCAACTTTTATCGAAGCATTGACGTACCGACTCGGCGACCATACAACAGCTGACGACGCTCGGCGCTATCGAGACGCAGACGAACTTGCCATGTGGGAAAAACGAGATCCAATGATTCGACTTCGAAATTATCTTGAACAAAAAGACCTTTGGTCTGCTGCAAAAGAAGAAGAGCAACTCGCGGCTGCATCGGTCATTGTTTCTTCGGTTGTAAAAAATGCTGAAGAAATAGATGCCCCAACTTCAAACGACTTCTTTGACTCGATGTTCGTTGATCTCCCACCGCAATTACAAAAACAAAGACAAACAATGCGAACAAGTAGTATTGGTCAAGATCCATCTCAAATTTCACAACCAGCTCAAGAGGGTGTGGTCAAATAATGGCGAATCTAACATTAGTTCAATCCATCAATCTTGCCCTTATTCAAGAAATGGAAAAAGATGACCGTGTACTTCTTTTAGGAGAAGACATTGGTCTCAATGGCGGAGTCTTTCGTGCAACCGAGGGGTTGTTCCAGCGATTTGGAGGTGACAGAGTTGTAGACTCACCCCTTGCAGAGTCAGGCATCATGGGAACAGCCATCGGGCTTGCAATGGGCGGACTACGTCCTGTTCCTGAAATCCAATTTGAAGGATTTATGGGTCCAGCATTCGACCAACTTACAAATCAGGCCGCTCGTTTCAACAGTAGAACCCGCGGTGGATTAACGTGCCCACTTACACTTCGCGTTCCGATTGGTGGTGGCATTCATGCCCCAGAGTTGCACAGCGACAGCCCAGAAGCAATTTACACACACACGCCTGGTTTAAAAATCGTAATGCCATCGTCACCATACGATGCAAAGGGTTTATTAATCAGCGCTATCCGAGACCCTAACCCAGTTATTTTCTTTGAACCAAAACGGATTTACCGCGCCTTTCGAGAAGAAGTTCCAGAAGACGAGTACACCATTCCAATTGGCGTTGCCCGAAAAGTTTGCGAAGGCGATGAACTTACGATGGTTTCGTGGGGTGCAACTGTTGTTCAGTGTATGAATGCAATTGAAAAATCTGGTACGTCGATTGAACTAATCGACCTTCGTACAATTTCCCCAATTGATATAGACACCATCGCAACGTCCGTAAATAAAACTGGGCGTTGTGTTGTTGTACACGAGGCACCAAAAACCTGTGGTCTTGGCGCTGAGATTGCTGCTGGAGTGATGGAACATTGTTTCTTACACCTTGAAGCACCCGTTCAACGAGTATGTGGCTTCGATACCGTCATGCCGTATTACAAACTAGAACTTGACTACCTACCGGATGCGGAACGCATCGGTAAAGCAATAAATGAAACGTTGGCGTATTAATTATGGCTACAAAACAACCAACTGATCATTCGCATTTCATTCTTCCTGACCTTGGTGAGGGTGTACACGAAGCAGAACTCATTAAGTGGAGAGTTTCTGTTGGTGACACTGTTAAAGAACACCAAACCATCGCTGAAATGGAAACCGACAAAGCTCTTGTTGAAGTACCTAGCCCATGGGCTGGTGTAATTCAATCGCTAAATGGAAATGAAGGCGACATTATTAATGTTGGAAGTATTCTTGTTAATTACGACATTGGTACTTCTGCGGCTGATTCACCTGCTGAAACCGCAACTGGTACAGACGCGCCTCCAGACACTGGCTGTGTTGTTGGTGCCGTTCAAGACAGCATGACCGTTCCCGCTAGTTTTGCGAGAACCACCGCAGAACCAGAAACGCAATCAAGCGAAAAGGCTTCCGCTACCCCTGCTGTTCGCCGAATCGCAAAAGAAAAAAATATTGACATTAATGCCGTCACTCCTACTGGTAGAGGCGGGAGAGTTACAGCTTCGGATATCGAATCGCACGGTACGCCTGCAACCGTCGTGCCAATTGAACCAACGCCAACCGCGCCGCTTGCAACAAGAGTAAGCGTGCCACAAGAAGGCGTTTCTGAGCGAATACCATTCCGAGGCATTCGACGAAAAATTGCAGAAGCAATGATGCATAGTATTAACACCACTGCGCACTTCCAAGTAATGGATGAAGCGGATGTAACACAAATTGATCGCAAGCGAAAAGCGATTAGCGAACTCATCGGTCGAAAATTAAGCATGCTTCCCTTCGTCATGACCGCCGTCACAAAAGCGCTGAAAAAACACCCTGCGATGAACTCAACCGTTGACGATTTTGTTGAAGAAATTTTACTTCACTCAAATGTACATTTAGGCTGTGCCGTTGATACCGACAACGGATTAATGGTTCCTGTGATAAAAAACGCTGACGCTCTAAGTCCTGTACAACTTGCAGATGAAACAACTCGGCTTGCAAAAGCATGTCGAGATCGTTCTATTCCAAGAGAAGAACTTTCCGGTGGTACTTTCACCATTTCCAATGTTGGAAGTTATGGTGGAATGTTCTCAACACCTATTATTAACTATCCAGAAGTCGGTATTCTTGGTGTTGGCAGATCGAAAGAACAGGTCTTAACCAAAGATGGCGCCTTCTACGCTGGAAAAATTTTGCCCCTAAGCCTAAGTTGTGACCACCGCGTTGTAGACGGCGCAGAGGCAGCCAGATTCTTGCGTACTATTATCGAATTATTAGAAAACCCTGAAGAATTAATACCAACAATATGAAAACCGAACAAATGACAAATGTTGCCGCTGAATTAAAAAGCAAAATTGAAAACAAAACTGCTTGTGTTGGAGTTGTCGGAATGGGATACGTTGGTCTCCCTCTCGCGGTCGCTATCTTCGATGCTGGATACGAAGTTCTTGGTTTTGATGTTGACCCTGCAAAAATCGAGTGTTTAAATAACGGCACTCCGTACCTAAAGCACCTTGGAGAGGATTTTTCAAAAGAGCTCGCAACAACAGATAGATTTACCGCTACCGATAACCCTGAAGCGTTAAAAAACGCAGACATTATTTTGCTCTGCGTCCCAACGCCACTTGGCAAACACAACGAGCCAGACCTTACATACGTGCTTGAAAGTACAAAAGCCGTTGCAAATGTTCTACGCAAGGGACAACTCGTTGTTCTTGAGTCAACAACCTACCCAGGGACCACTCGCGATGAGATGTTGCCCATTCTCGAAGCAACGGGATTAGTACACAGTAAAGATTTCTTCGTTGCATACAGCCCAGAACGCGAAGATCCAGGTCGCAAGTCAGAGTCAACACAAACCATTCCAAAACTAGTTGGTGGTCTTGATAAACTTAGTGGAGACATTGCTTTTAGTTTTTATAGTCAGGTCATTCAACACGCGCACTTGGTAAGTTCAGCAGAAGTTGCAGAATCCGCAAAACTGCTTGAGAACATTTACAGGTCAGTCAATATTGCACTCGTCAATGAGATGAAACTTATCCTTGAAAAACTCAACGTTGACATTTGGGAAGTTGTCGCAGCTGCAGCAACAAAACCTTTTGGTTTCCAAGCGTTCTATCCTGGTCCTGGTCTTGGCGGTCACTGTATTCCAATTGATCCTTTTTACCTGACCTGGAAAGCGAAAGAAGTTGGCATGCCAACAAGATTCATTGAACTTGCTGGTGAAATTAACCAAAAGATGCCCTACATCGTGGTGGATCGCGTAGCTAGTGCTCTTAATGAAGATGGTAAAGCAATTAACGGTGCAAAAGTTCTCATCATCGGTATTGCGTATAAACCAGATGTGGATGACGTTCGCGAAACTCCTGCTGCGGAAATTATTGAAGACCTATGCAAACGAGGAGCAAACGTTCAATACCATGACCCTCAGGTTGCTGAATTCCCTGAAATGAGAGCGCACGATATTCATTTATCCTCCGTAGCTTTAACTCAAGAAAATGTTTCTAGTTTTGATGTTGTTTTAATTGTCACAGACCACACCGCTATCGATTGGGATTTGATTGCTACGAATGCTTCACTAGTTGTTGATACTCGAAATGCACTTGCAGGTTGCAACGATATTCGGGCACGACTCGTTAAAGCATGACTTGGAATTGGACGCTTCTAGACGCAGGTAGATTCGCCCTAGATGGCGGTTCTATGTTTGGAGTTGTGCCTAAAGCATTATGGTCTCGACTAGTAGAGCCAGACGAAGAAAATAGAATTCCAGAAGCATGTAACTGCGTTCTTCTTGAACAAGATGGGCAACGAATACTCATCGAAACTGGGTACGGCGATGGTTGGAATAACAAAGAAGTCGACATGTTCGCTATGAACGGCACCACAATTCTCGACGTCCTCAACGAACATTCAATTAACCCAGACTCCATCAATACTATTATTTTGTCGCATCTCCACTTTGACCATGCGGCGGGCGTTACGTTATTGCCAAATGCAAAGGTTATTGTGCAAAAGCAAGAATGGGAAGATGCAAACGCCAATCGTTCAACAATGAGCCGTACATACCTTCCAAGAGTGCTCGATTCGATACGCGATCGGCTTGTACTTGTAGATGGCGATGAAACTGTCTGCGGAGACATCCAACTCACCGTTCGAAGAGGCCACACTTGGGGTTTGCAATCCATACAATTTCAGGATTGTGAAGGCATGGTTTGTTTTTGTTCCGATGTCATGCCGACTACAAACCACGTTGGAATCGCCTACTCGATGGGTTACGATATGTTGCCCTGGGACAATGCCAAAACTAAACAAGCACTACTCGAAGAAGCGCACAGCAAACATTGGCGGCTGGTTTTATATCACGAACCAGATACACCTGTCGTCTGTGTTATCAAAAACGACAAAGGACGTTTTGCTCTTCAAGCTAAGACCGACTATTTACAAAATCAATAACAGTTGTTGCAACGTATCGAACTTGTTCTTCTGAAAGTTCGGGATAAATTGGCAATGCAAGTGTTTCAAGTGCCGCTGATTCGGTGTTTGGTAAATCGCCTTCTTTGCAACCTAATTCTGCAAAACAATCTTGCATATGAAGGGGTACAGGATAATAAACCTCTGTGCCAATGTCGTTCGATTTTAAATGATCTCGAAGTTCATCTCTTAAAGTGGCTGGAACTCGAATACAGTATTGATTGTAAATATGACGAGCAGGAGCATCTGGCGCCAATGGTGTTCTAAGTTGAAAACCATCAGTTGAAAGTGCGTTGTCAGAAGTAATTGCACCCGCGCCGTGGAATAGTTCGGTATAAAGTGCTGCGTTTTTCGCGCGACCTTCGTGCCAACTTTCTAAGTACGGAAGTTTTACGCGAAGAACTGCGGCTTGAATCGCGTCGAGTCGTGAATTAACACCTGCGAATTTGTGATAATACTTTGGCTTACTGCCGTGAACACGAAGTACACGCAACATTTCTGCGGTTGCATCATCATTTGTTGTAATAATTCCACCGTCACCATAACCACCAAGATTTTTTGATGGGAAGAAACTAAAACAACCCATCAAACCTCTAGTGCCAACCATGTTGCCCTTGGTATCTTTGGTTCCGATTGCTTGGGCTGCATCTTCGATAACTGGAATTTGTAAATCGTCTGCGAGTGCTATTATTCCATCAAGGTCACAACTTTGACCGTAAAGATGAACTGGAATTATTGCTTTTAAGTTTGTGCACGTTGCTGCTTTTTCACGCGTGCTTTTTGTGCAAATGTTATAGGTTGTCGGATCCAAATCAACAAAAACTGGTTTTGCACCAAGGCGATAAATGGCTCCAGCGGTAGCAAAGAAAGTGTACGAAGGACAAAGGACTTCGTCGCCGTGCCCTACACCAACTGCCATAAGGGCAAGAAGCAAAGCATCAGAACCAGAGCCGCAGCCGATTGCGTGTTTCACGCCGACATATTCAGCCACCTCCTCTTCAAGTGCAGAAACGTTTGGTCCCATGATAAACCATTGGCTTTCGACGACCTCTGCGATTGCGTCTGCAATTTCACTGCGCATTGTTGCGTGTTGAGCCTTTAGGTCAAGTAATGGAACCGATGTTGTTGCAACTGTCATGGGCAAACTTCCTCTGTTTTGTTTTGGATTTCGTGTATTGGTTGAAGTGTTCCATCAACCTCTTTATATGAGTTGCCACATTCTGCACACTCGTTTGTCTCGGGTAGCGTGTACCCGCAGCGGCATGCCCAAGCATGGCGATGCGCAGGAACACCAATCATCAATGCATAATCTGGCACATCTTTAGATACCACTGCTCCAGCAGCAATAAATGCAAACCTTCCCACTGTACTTCCGCAAACGATCGTGCAGTTCGCACCCATGCTTGCGCCCTTTTTAATAAGGGTTCGCTGGTATTCTCCGCGGCGATTAATTTCACACCTTGGGTTAATGACGTTTGTAAAAACCATAGATGGGCCACAAAAAACATCGTCCTCAAGAACCACTCCGGTATAAATTGAAACGTTGTTTTGTATTTTCACGTTGTTGCCGATTGTTACATCGGGAGAGACAACTACGTTTTGTCCAAGGTTGCAGCCCTTGCCAATTTTTGAGTTTTGCATCACGTGGCTAAAGTGCCAGATAGATGTTCCTTCGCCAATTTCGCAGGGCTCGTCTATATACGCAGATTCGTGCACCTTTACGTTTGGAAATTTAGTTGCATCAACTTGCGGCATGCGTGACTTCCTTTTTGTCGCCCAGTTTACAAGTGACAATCTCTCCGTTTGCATCGAGTGATCGTTGCGCATCATGCAAAATGGTCAATACGCGAAGACCATTACGTCCATCGGTGCGAGCTTGTGTTTGATTTGCAACACAATCCGCGAAGTGTTGACACTCAATATCAAGTGGCATCTCGTCAGAAAATTCGACTCGCACGCCATCGCCCTTCACCGGCACTGGTTGACCATCTTGCCAATCAACGTGCTGATCGTGAAGCACCAGTTCCTTTGTCATATCGCAGAAGGTAATCATTTTTTTATCGCCAACGACGACAAGCTTTTGTTCTTTAAAGGGATGCAACCATGAAACAAATACATGCGCTCTTGCACCACCTTCAAACGCTAATTGCGTAAGTGTTGTATCTGCAATTCCCGGCGTGAGGAACGTTCCCCCAGTCGCGACAACATTTGTTGGGTATGCATTCATGAGACGAAGGATTACCGAAATGTCATGCGGCGCAAATGACCAAAGAACATTTTCTTCAGTACGAAGCTTTCCAAGATTCAATCTATTTGAAACAATATATTGGACTGTTCCCAATTCACCAGATTGAATCATCTCCTCAATCTTACAAATTGCTGGGTGGTATTCCAACAAGTGGCCAACCATCAAAATTCTATTTTCGGATTCTGCTAGTTCAACGAGTGCCTTTGCTTCACCAATATCAATCGTCATCGGTTTTTCAACATACACATCTTTGCCGGCAAGAATTGCATTTTTTGCGACATCAAAATGGGTTTCTGCAGGCGTTGCAATCATAACTGCATCAATTTCTTCATTCGCCAACACTTCGGTTGCGTCTGAGAAAATAGGCACTTCGGGAACTAGTTCTGAAGCGGTGGACCGGCCCGACTCGGAAGGATCAATAACCGCAGCCAAATAACCCAGTTTGTTCATTGTTCTAACAATGTTTTTTCCCCAACCACCACAACCAAACACGGCAATTTTAGGATTGTATTTTTGTTGTTCGTCCGACATTTGCCAGCCCTTTCGTGCCCCCATAAAAACCAAAAACTTCAGAGACCCGCTATTTTACTGTATTTTTTCTGCTTGTGCTTTATTTGAACGATCTAGCGTATCTACGTTCGGCAATTGAGTTGAGTCCCAAGATGGAATAAAATCAGGGATTAGCATCTTCATTACTAAAATCAATTCTTCTACATCACTCAACAATATTGCCTCTTCAATTCTATTCATAATTAGTAATGTGTTATCGCGATCTGTCATCTCTTCTTTTGACATCAATATCATTTCATGGGCAGTTTTTTCTAAATTCTCGTTATGAGAAAGTTGTTCGTGTAGTTTTTCTCCCGGTCGCAAACTTGTAAATGTAATTTCAATTTCACCAGTAGGATTATTTTCGTCTTTGATGGTTTTCCCAGCAAGTGCGACCATGCGCTTAGCCAAATCGATAATCTTAATTGGTTCACCCATTTGAAGAACAAATACATCTGCAGACGAACCCATCGCACCTGCTTGCAAAATTAACTGCGATGCTTCTGGAATAGTCATAAAATATCTAGTCGCGTTTGGATCTGTAACTGTAACTGGCCCGCCGCAATTAATTTGCTCTTGAAAAATAGGTACAACTGAACCAGAAGAGCCAAGAACGTTTCCAAAACGAACTAAACATGTACGTAGTTTTGAGTTTGGGCTCGATTTTGCTTGAATTAATAGTTCAGCAATCCGCTTTGTTGCACCCATAAAACTTGTCGGTTTAACTGCTTTGTCAGTACTAACAACAACCAAAGATGTACAACTCGCCCAATTCGCAGCGTCAATCACGCAGCGCGTTCCAACAATATTGTTACGGGCACCCTCTAGTGGGTTTGTTTCTAACATCGAAACGTGTTTGTATGCTGCCGCATGAAAAACAGACTCCACCTTATGTTGCAAAAATACTTCTCTTAGACGACTCTCGTCTGTTACAGAACCAAGAACAGTAAAAACGCTTGTGTCTGAACTTGCTGAAGATATTCTTTTTTCGATTTCTTGTTGAATAAAAAACAAGGCGCTTTCAGCAATGTCAAACAATACAATTGTTGAAGGGTTTCTCTGTAAAATTTGTCTGCATAATTCACTTCCGATTGATCCGCCAGCGCCAGTTACTAAAACAGATTTTCCTGTAACACATTCCCCTGCTAACTCTTCGTTAGCTACTACTTCGGTGCGAGTTAAAATATCGTCAATTGAAAGTGTTCGCAAATCACTATATGTTGCTTGTGCGGTTACAAGTTCCGAAAAACTAGGCATCGTTTCTATCTGAACATCTAGTGTTTGTAAATACTTCACTATTTCCGCCCTGCGAATCGGTTCCGTAGATGGAATGGCAAGTAACACTGTGGTTACGTTTTGAGTTTTAATTAGTGATGGAAGTTTTTTCGCTGCATACACCCGCAGCCCGTACACACTTTGGCCTTGTTTAAGTTTGTCGTCATCAACAAATGCAATCGGCTTATAAACACTTCCGTACCGAATAGATGAAAAAAGTTGCGTACCCCCAGAACCACACCCATAAATTACTGAAACCTTCTTGGCTTCTGTTGGGTAAATTTGTACTTCTAACAAACGTCGTGCAAGTAAACGAATACCCGCCGTCCCAACCATTAAATAAAACGGGTAGATAACAAAAATAGCTGTTGGCCGACCGCCACCAGAGTAAACATTAATAAGTGCGACAATACCAATTATCCATGCAACAAACAAACTAGCAATCATTGAATTAAGGAAAAACCGTGAGCCCGCAAATCTAATAACCGTGTGGTAAAGTCGAAAAACATAAAAAGCAACAATAGTTGTCGCACTTGCTAACGGTAAAATCCACCAAAATTTGACGATAAAATTTGGGAACAATTCGAGAGTAGGTGCTGCGTAGGTCATCCAAAGAGCGGCTGCGGCAATAATGGCATCAACAGCCATTGCTATCGCCATTTTTGAGCGACGACTAAGTAATTTGATTGTCTGTAGTAACCCCACAGGCATGCTCAATATTCTCTCAAATTAAGTCCACCTAATCAAGGATTATCCAAGCAATTACAGGGCAAAAATGCATCTATTATGCTTTCCATGCCTGGAAAGGTGGGTAACGAGATCGTTCGTCGGCCTAATTGTTCTGCCATTGGCAAGGGGATTTGGGGCGAAAGCCCAAATCTTTGAAATGCTGGTTCTTTATAAATTTCTGGGCATGGTCCAATCGTCGCCGCAATTCCGATTCTATTTAAACCAAGCAGTAAAGAGTCTCGAAGTTTTTCGTCTGAAACTGCTACTTCAACTCGATAATACGAGTGCTTTAGGTTACTCGGTACACGTAAAATTTCAACGCCATCTATCGACTGCATTTTTTCTGAAAAAGCACGAGCGTTTTTATTCCTTTGCTCAACCCAATCCCCTACCTTGAGTAGTTGACACCTACCAATCGCAGCTTGCATTTCGGTCATTCGTGCGTTTGTTCCAAACTGATGTTGAAGCCATCGAAAACCTGGTGGGTGGTCGGTTAATAGGGTCGATTCACGATCCCGACCGTGATCTCTAAATGACCAAACTCGGTCATACACCGATTGGTCATTTGTTAAAATCATTCCGCCCTCACCGCCAGTTGAAATAATTTTGTCTTGACAAAATGAAAATGCAGAAACATGCCCAAATGTTCCAACGCGTTGACCATCTATTTCCGCACCATGTGCTTGCGCACAATCTTCAATTACTTTTATCTCGTATTTACTTGCTAATTTCATAATGGAAGGCATTTCCGCTGGCCAGCCGCCAATATGTACAACGACTATCCCGCGAGTATGTTCAGTAATCACACATGAAATAGTTTCTGCGGTTATATTTCCAGAGGTGCTATCGACATCGGCAAAAACTGGTGTTGCTCCAACTGCAACAACAGCAGCAGCTGATGCTAAAAATGAGCGTGGTGTTACTATAACTTCGTCACCAGTTCCAATACCACAAGCTCGTAGAGCTAATTCAAGAGCAACTGTTCCATTAAAAACACAGAGCCCGTGTGATATTCCGCACCACTGAGCAAATTCCTGCTCAAATGATTTTCCTTCTTCGCCCGTCCAATAATTTGATTTTCCAGAGCAAAGCACACGCTCAACGGCTTCGCGTTCATCTTCTGCATAAATCGGCCAGGATGGAGGGGTGGATAAACTCACGAAATTTCCTTTGCGGGCACACCAACAACTGTTACACCATCTGGAATATCGTTTACTACCGCGGCGCCTGCTCCGATTATTACATGCTTTCCTATTGTCACTCCATTTTTGACGTTAGCGCCTATGCCAACCCAAGAACATTCGCCAATAGAAACGTTGCCGCCAAGATTTGCGCCTGGAGAAATGTGCACTCCATTTGCAAGGACACAGTCGTGTTCCACTGTTGATCCACTGTTAATAATGCAACCAATTCCAACTATAGCGTTTGGATTAACAACAGCTCGTGCAAACACTACAGTTCCATTTCCAAGAGAAGCAGTTTTACTCACAACAGCTGACGTATGAATAACAACCGTTGCTTGTTCAATGGTTTGAAGTAAATTCAGTCGAGTTGTGTTGTCGCCAATTGCTACTACAACACCATCTTCATCTTTAATGAATTCGTTTAAACGACTTGGCGTTCCTATTACATTTGCAAGTGCAGTATTATCGTCAAGAAAAACGCACGGTAGTGAAGAGGCATCTTCAACCACCCTCCCGTGTCCTCCAGCTCCAATGATAATAATTCTATTCATTTATCTTGTGATCCTTTAAATGGCTCTACTGTCGCTTGGCCATCTGCGCTCACGCCTGAACCAGCAAAAACTTTACCAACTGTTTTAAGAATGATACGACAATCAAGAATAAAGGATTGGTGTTCGACGTACCAAACATCCTTTTCTAATCGATCCTCCCAACTTGGTTCATTTCGTCCATTGACTTGAGACCATCCCGTAATCCCAGGACGAACATCGTGCCTTTTTGCCTGTCGACCGTTGTAAAGTGGTAAATACTGCTTAAGAAGCGGCCTTGGACCCACCAAACTCATCTCCCCTCGAAACACATTCCACAACTGTGGCAACTCGTCTAGACTTGTTTTTCGAATAAACCTTCCAAAAGAAGTCAAGCGAGTTTTATCTTCTCCTTCACCAACTGCCATCGAGCGAAACTTATAAATAGTAAATAGTTTTCCGTGCAACCCTGGACGTGTTTGTGAAAATAAAATTGGTTTGCCGACTAATAACAACTGTAATAATGCGATACATAAAAGTAGAGGCGAAAACAAAAGCAACAAAATAAGTGCGGTTAAAAAATCTAGACAGCGCTTCATTTAGGTTTCGCCTTTTGTATGCAAGAAATTACCCGGTCAGCAATTGACTCAAATG